>Ga0315542_1000009_pt1 | contig 82056 bp, 73 predicted proteins | sample SalMarSW160120MG_FD_202541 | JGI IMG/M metagenome (GOLD analysis project Ga0315542, IMG submission 202541) | Salt marsh sediment microbial communities from the Plum Island Ecosystem LTER, Massachusetts, United States - Salt Marsh Sediment SW1601-20 ...
TTCCACACCGGGGCACTCTCCGGGGCATATGTGCCTCTACGATGCTGAAAAAAAGATACTCCTTGCCGGAGACCACCTGCTTTGCGACATCACCCCCAACATCACCCGCTGGCCGGAGCTTGAAAATTCCCTGGGGGCCTACCTGGAAAGTCTTCAGAAAACGTATCTTCTGGACATCGAACTCGTCCTGCCCGGGCACCGGAGCCTGTTTACCGATCACAGGGGAAGGATCAGGGGGTTAGAGGAACACCACCAAGGGAGGCTGGCCGAGTGCCTCTCGGCTCTGGAGGACCGCCCGGGGATGGCCTGGGATGTGACCCCTCACGTAACCTGGGACATCCAATTCAAATCATGGAAATCGTTCCCCACTGTTCAGAAATGGTTTGCGATCGGAGAAGTAATCGCACACCTGAACTACCTGGAAGCGCAAGGAAAGCTGGAACGGCGGGAGGACCATGGAAGGATCGTTTACAGGCGGTGTTAGCCCGTGCCATTCTCTCCCCGTGTCACCCCTTTTCCCTCAGTTAATCGACCAAGCTCACTGTCAAAGCCGAAACGAAGCAGCATCGCCGTCCATTGCCATCCCGGATATATAGGGATAGTTTGATATCAAAAGTTTTGTGTGGTATGTGATAGCAGATACATGCAATGCCCTGCAGAGATAAAATTATTCCGCCCTGCTTCATCGGAGAAAATTTGGAACATGCTTTATAGTCCTTGAACTGTCGCCGGGGATAGGAAAGTCTACGGTCAGTCGAACTTCTTCTCTCATTTAATCTTTGCAAGGTTTCACCCTCAACGTCAGCCCATCAACAGCTTGAATAATCACCTTATCCCCAGGCAATAGAGGAACATCACTGAGTGCTCTCCAAAGTTCGCCATTGACGAAAACCTGTCCTTCAGTTTGCTGATACTGTTTGATTTCACCTACTTTTCCTAACATACCGGTCACTCCGCAGACGGATTTTCTCTTTCGGTCTTTGATGAACCAGATCAGAGGAAAGATCACATGTTCTATAAACTCGAACAATAGGAGCCCGATTGCCAAAATGATAATTGTACTTTTCACCGTAGATTTCCCTCAGTCAACAATCAGGTGTTCCACGACCAGCACCACAATCAAGGGGACGAAAACACCGAATATTTTTCTGCAGTTCCTTGTCGCTGTCACGCGTACAAGCAGTCCTTTCTTGAGATTTCTCATAGTATTGAGCCTTATTGATATGTTTCAGAATCGCTGAAAATGCAACCCGTTTAGGCGTATTTTAGTCATCACTATGATGAACAGAAGAGCGCTTCCCCTTCTTGTAATACCATCTCCCCTTAATCTCTTTGCAGTACAGGATCAAATAGGCGAAAAAGAATGGGATTTTCAAAAGTACCAAATCGGCGGCATACATCATATATTTCCTCGCGCGGCGGGAAAAAGGTCTGGCAAGGTTTTCCCATGAATCCAATCTTTTCAGCTTGAATCTGGTACTCTTCTTGCCCCTCTTTCCGGCATCATGTTTTTCCGCCGACCTTCTCTCACTCGGCCGTCTTTTCCTTTCTTCCTGTCCGCTGTTCCAGGTCCTGCAATCATAAAGTGAAGATTGCGGGCAATAATATCTTGTTTGATCCCATTTCGGCAGTTGCAGTAGATTCGCAAGAAAATCTCGCCTGATCAAATCGGACTGCGTGTCCTGGCTTGGTCCAATGAACAAAATATCTTCTAAAACAGTGCATGTACCCCCTTTGACCGTCTTCAGACCTACTGTTTTCCAAAAAAGTTTTCCATCTGCCTTTTCTAATATTTCATATCGTTGAAGCCTGAAAGCAACATCTCCTGCCGCCCCCCTGATGGAGGTATTGCTCGAACGCTGATCAGGCCCTCCTGAACAGATCCTGTCTCCCTCATCGGTACCCGGGCCAAGCATCCACAACAGCATTTCTTGTTTCGTAACTCTTTTGCATGTCTTGCAATGATATATGTCTAGACCCCTGCAGCAATACTTCGTTTCCGACCACGCCGGGAATGGCTTGATATGATCAAGGAAGTCTCCTTTTAAGAATCCAACCTGATCATTTTCTGCTGGACCGATGAATAGAATCGTTCCTTTCCTGAAGCACCTTCCCTCCTGGAGCGTAGCAAACCCAAAATGAGCCTCCCATCTCAATTCACCCATATCGGATTCAATAATTTTGTACTCGCCCAATTTGTGAATTTTCATTTTCCGTAACTCATGCGGTCATCTTTTCAACTTCCTATTCCCTTTTTGATCGCTGTTTGACGGCATTTGACGCCTTTGGCAAATGATAGTCTAGACATCGTATATGGGATAACTTGTTCTTCTACACAGTGTCTCCCCTGCCCGTCGGTTTGGTCTTCAAATGTACTTCTGTGCCCTGTTTACTTTGGAATCGTTACGCTATCGTCGTCATAGATCCCCTTTTCAGCAGTTGTGTGGCAGGCCAAGCAGTTGGATAGTGAACCTATGGATTTTCGTTTAAACACACTGCGCTGAAGTTCATGGTGCTTTCTCCGAATATAGGAAATCTGGGTTATTCTTAGCGGTGTTTGATTCCCTATACTTTTGATTATTTTAGCAGATAGTTTAGCAGGGGAATAGTCTGCTGCATTCGCGTTAAGATATTTAGCAATTATCGTCTTTGATTCCGGATCAACATCTATGTCCTCACCAAAATGGTCTGCAAGGCTATTAAGAATTTTGTCCCACGATCCTGAGGGTAATAATCCAGGTTGATATGCGAAATGACAAGCCCCACAATTTTCCATGTACCTTGCATTATTCACGATTGCCAGATTGCGTTTACCATTATGTTCAGAGTGCCTTCGCTCTCTTTTCTGGTATCTCCGATTTTCTTTATGATCATCATGATCAGCAAAGGCGGCATAAAAGACCCCATTTGCTGTCAGTAGAAATGTCAACAAAAATAAGATCCACTTATCTATTTGTATTCTGTTCATGTCGTACCTCTTTCATAGCAAGGGTTTCTCGAACCAGATGGTTCCAAATCCTTATCAACCTCATCCATCCTCTATTTTGTATGAATGCAGTCAGAACTTAACAAAACAATTTCTTATTAGAGTGGGGAGATATTTTAAAAGATTAACAAAGAATAGATAGGTTTTGCAGATATATAGGTGGCGATGCGATTGCTCCGCGGTTATGAAAAGAACAAAAATCCTTGAGGATATGATAAGTGGGAGGAGAATCGAGGAGAGCAGGCAGGATGAATGCATTGTCGAGGATTTTCACATTAAGCGACCGGTGTCCAGAGTTGGCTGCTTTAAGCTTTTGGCCCTTTTCCAACTCACAGCTCTTACACGAAATACCTGAGCAACACATATGAAACAGGAAATTTACCTTTATCTTTGCGTTAGGTTGAAGACCATGCAAGCAGGCCTCTCCGCAGAAACAGACCTGGGTCAATGCGCTGTTTGCGAAAACACCCAAGACCAGCAGCAATGCAATCAATATATTAGGTCTTTTTCGATATCCCATAAGGTTGTTACCAAACACCAAAACGTCACATTATTTTTCTCTGCCACGTAGCGATGGGCTGCAAAATACACATTCAATCTCCAAGAAAACCGGCCAGCTTTCACATGAGAAGATACGTGAAATCTTCTGTCTCCCATGGGCCAAGTCTTAATGGCTTTCAATAAGATTGCCAAAGAAATACTTGCGAAATGTTTGATGCAAGTGTACAGAGCTTCCACCATCATACCAAAATTTTAGGAAGATCTTCAACAAAATAACAAATCCATTATCAAATCCACACAGACACAAGGTATAACGGTCGCTCTTGACTTCAAGAATTGCAGAGGTGCTGCTCCGAGTCTTCAAATCGGCAAAAGGCTGCACAAAATAGCAGATATCGCACCCCCCATCGCTAATATTGTGCCAGTAGGTGGATCGTTCTTCCCGTGTCATTGTCGTTACCCCCTTTTCCTATTACCCAGGGGCAACAATAGTATGGTTGGTCACCAGATGAAAGATGGTTTGGTTTGACGGTTACGTTGAGCGAGCCGACAACATGCATATGTTGGATTTACACGAACGTTTTGATAAATGTACCCTTTGTTAATTTCATTTAATGCTTATATTCTCAATAATATATTCACAGTTAATTTGACAACTTATCTCTTGAATGAAGCTATCATTAAACGGAGGGGAAAATGCAGAAAAAATGGAGATATAAGGATTATGAGATTCAAGAAGGATTAAAACCCGGAAGCACAACGTTTCGATATTTTTTTTTGTTTCAGAAAAAGGTATGAGAAAGGGTAATTATTGTGTCTGGATAAAGGATGACGTTTTATCCCGTTTTGATGAATCCAAGAATTTTGAGAGTATTATCCTGTCTCAAAGAGAAAACTGGAGCAAATGGGTTAAGCAAAAAATTGACGAGCAGGATTTTCAAGATCGTGTGCTAAAATTTGATAAAACGGCTGAATCGGAGATTAATCTATCGGAAATGAATGGACATGTTACCATGGATTCGAAATAGTAGTTTGAAAGATAAGGTTTAGGAGAGGATATGTATCATGTCACTTGAGAAAGCGGGGAAATATGCTTTTGAAGTGGGAATGTACAGAATTTGGTTCCTCAAACAGAACTAACCCGGACCGAATCCGGGGTGATGGAAGGATCTTTGTTTGCTGCACATCTTTGTCGATGCTGATGCGTGCCCGGTCAAACCGGAGGTGTACCGCGTCGCGAACCGATGCCGCCTTAATGTCACATTGGTGGCTAACTCCTGGATGCGAATCCCGAATGAACCATGGATCGCACTCCAGGTTGTGGGGAACGGATTCGACGCGGCCGATGATTGGATTGTCGAACACGTGGAACCTCACGATATCGTGGTCACCGCTGACATTCAGCTTGCGAGCCGCTGCATAGAGCAAGGCGCACGTGTAATTGGGCCAACCGGAAAGCCGTTCACAGAAGACAATATCGGTGAAGCCGTTGCGACTCGGGACTTGTTGTCAGAACTTCGTAGTGCAGGAGAGATAACAGGCGGGCCGCCACCTTTAAAAAAGCGTGACCGGTCACGTTTTCTTCAGCGGCTCGATGAAGTGATTCAATCAATCCGTCGTGAGCAACTGCGCAATCTCACTTGACACTGGCTTGACAAGGAAGGGGTGTAATAACTCAAAAAGGCGAAACCCGATTTTTTACGAGGCATCAGCGATAACGCGCATGAGCAGGAAAACCATGTCCTCCGCAAACCATGAACTGCAACTCGCCAACGACTTTGTTCAGTACACCGACTGCAATGTTTTTCTGACGGGTAAGGCGGGCACCGGCAAGACAAGCTTTCTCCATAATCTGCATAAGAACGCAGTGAAGCGGATGATCATAACTGCTCCAACTGGTGTTGCGGCTATCAATGCCGGTGGGGTAACGCTCCATTCTTTTTTTCAGTTGCCCTTTGGCCCGTTTGTACCGGGCAGCGAGACATACGAGCGCAATAAACAGCGCCAGTTCAGGTTCAGCAAAGAAAAAAAGCGGATTATACAAAGCCTTGATTTGCTGGTGATTGACGAAATAAGTATGGTACGGGCTGATTTGCTCGATGCGGTGGATGCTGTTCTGCGCAGCCATCGCCGTAATAATCAACCATTTGGCGGGGTGCAGTTGCTTTTGATTGGCGATCTGCATCAGCTTTCTCCGGTGGCAAAACAAAATGAATGGCACCTTCTTGAGCAACATTATGAGTCTGTTTATTTTTTCAGCAGCAAAGCACTTGGTCTTACTGAACTGTTTACCATCGAATTGACGCATATTTTTCGCCAGTCAGATGCGCGTTTTATCAAGCTCCTGAATCGGGTACGGGATAACCGGCTTGATGAATCATCCTTAGCGGATCTTAATCGGCGTTACATTCAGGATTTTACACCGGCCGAAGATCTGGGTTATATTACCCTGAGCACCCACAACCGAAGCGCCGAATCCATCAATCAGACGAGACTTGACGGCCTGTCCAAAAAAGAACACCGTTTCAAAGCTGAAGTTTCCGGAGATTTTCCTGAACATACCTACCCGACCCTGGCCACTCTTCTGCTTAAAGAGGGGGCACAGGTGATGTTTGTGCGCAATGATCCCTCTGCTGAAAAACTCTATTACAATGGGAAAATCGGCAAAATAACCAAAATGTCGAGCAAAAGCATCAGCGTTATCTGCCCCGGTGACAAACAGGAAATCGTGGTTGAACCAATCATTTGGGAAAATATCAAATACACTCTGAACGAAGAAACGAAGGAAATTGAAGAAGAGATAATCGGTCAATTCAAACAATATCCCCTGAAACTTGCATGGGCAATCACCATCCATAAGAGCCAAGGGCTGACTTTTGAAAAGGCGATTATTGATGCCAAAGCAGCTTTTACCCATGGTCAGACTTACGTAGCGTTAAGCCGTTGTAAAACTTTAGCGGGCATGGTCCTGAGCTCTCCCCTTTCATCCCGGGGAATAGAAACGGACGAAGCAATACGGTGCTTTGACGAAAACGCTCGTCAAGACCCGCCGTCAGAAGGCCGGCTTCAGACAGCCAAAATCAGCTACCAGCAGCAGCTATTGCTTGATTGTTTCGATTTTTCACTATTGCGCAGCCGTCTTCATTATCTTGCCCGGCTCTTGCAGGGTAATGCAGGAGTCGTTCAGGTTTCAGGCCTTGAAGATATCAGCCAACTGGAGAAAAAGGCCACGGAAGATATTTTTGTTGTTAGTGAAAATTTTAGGCGACAGTTACGAACAATTTTTGCGGATGGTGGCTTGCCCGAGTCAGATGCAGTTATTTTGGAACGGATCAGCAAGGCGTCAGCATGGTTCCAGGAAAAGTTTGCCGAGATTTTTGAAGAATCAATGCCAAAATTGCACGTAGAAACAGACGATAGCAAACTCCGCAAAAAAATTGGGAATGCTTTGAGTAATCTCAAAAAAGAAATTGCCGTGAAGGTAGCAGGCGTACAATACTGTGAAGATGGGTTTTCACCGTCAAGTTTCTATCGTGCTATTTCAGCTGCTGAAATTGACTTTGCCCCTGAAAAGGGAAAAAAGCGCCGACCACCGGTCTATACCGAATCGGACGTTGCCCATCCGGAGCTGTTCCAGACCCTGAAGGCTTGGCGTTCCCGCAAGGCCAAGAAGGAAGAGGTCGCTCATTTTCAAATTCTACATCAACAGGTACTGCTCCAGATTGTGGTATGCCTGCCCGGCAATACTGCTGATCTAAAGAAAATAAATGGCGTCGGCAAAAAAACCATTGAGAAATACGGTGAAGAACTCGTGAAACTGGTTTTGGCCTATCGCGAAAAACACGGGATAGAAAAGGTCGTTCTGTCTGAGCCTAAAGAACCTCCTCAAGAAAGCACACCGGCAAAAGATGCGGCCCTACCTTTCGTGACGAAACAGATAACTTTCGACATGTTTAATAACGGACTGAGTATTGCCCAGATTGCACAAAAAAGAGGTTTGGTACAATCTACCATTGAAGGGCATCTGAGTTTTTTTGTGGAAAAAGGTAAACTGGATATCAACAAGCTGCTTTCACCTGAAAAACAACAGGCCATTGAAAAGGGACTTGCTGCAGATCACAAAAATTCCCTCAGTGAAGCAAAAAATGCCCTGGGGGCTGACTATTCCTATGGAGAAATCAAAATGATGTTGGCATACCAGAAATATCTGGCATCAGAATAAGAAGGGGAACGAACAGAAGGAACGAAATGTGGAAAACCATGGGAAAAAGATAGAACGGCTCAATCTCGTATTGCAGACCATGCGGGATGTAAGCAGGCTCATTATCAAGGAAAAGAACCGCGAACGGCTTCTCAGGGGCATATGCCGTGCCCTCATTCAACATCGGGGATACTATAACTCTTGGGCCGTTTTGTTTGATGAACAGGGAAATGCGAGCATGAGTGCGGAGGCCGGTATCGGCGAAAAGTCCCGGCAACTGATTAGCTTTATGCGGAGCGGGCACCAGCCTCCCTGCATCGGCCGGGTCCTGACAGAAAGGGATATTGTGGAGACGGATGATCCGGCATCCGCCTGCACCGATTGCCCCCTTGCAGGGGATTATCAGGGAAGGGGAGCGCTCACCGTTCCCTTTATTCTCGATGGAATAGTATACGGGGTGATGTCGGTTTCCATTCCGCGGGAAGTGGCCCGGGATGCGGATGAAAAGCTCCTCCTGAGGGACCTGGCCGCGGATATCGCCTTTGGTTTGCGCGCGCTGGAGCTGGAAGAGGCAGGAGATACGGCGACAAAGGCCCTGATCGAGAGCGAAGAACGATTCCGCGACCTTCTGGAGAAGTGCCCGATCGGCATTTTTATCATCCAAGACAATCAAGTGGTGTATCAGAATCCACAGCAGAAGGAGTTACTGGGACCGCTTCCCCGATCCTTTGACCTGGGAACATTTGAAGGGTTACATCCCGAGGACGTGGAAAAGGTGAGGACCATGTGCAACAGTGTCGCCGAGGGCAGGACCAAAACGCTCAGTGCAGACTTCAGGTTGTGCCCTGTGACGGAACCGGACTGCCATCTGGGAAGAAAATGGATCTATTGCTACGCTTCGCAGATACACTTCCGGGGAGAAGAGGCGACACTCGTGAACATGATGGATATTACCCGATCGAAGGAACTGGAGCACCTGGTGCGGATCCAGGACAAGATGACCTCGCTCGGCCGTGTTGCCGCAGGGATCGCCCATGAGATTCGAAACCCCCTGTCGGGCATCAATATCTATCTGAGGACCCTTGAGAGACTTCTTGAGCGGGGAATGGACAGGGAGAAAGCCGCAGATATCCTCAATCATATTCAATCCGCATCCAACAAGATTGAATCGGTGGTAAAAAGAGTCATTGATTTTTCCAGGCCGAACCGTCCTAATTTTATTTTGGCGAACATAAACGGAGCCATTCAAGACGCCATTTCTCTTTCCGCGGTCACCTTGAGAAAGAGTCGTATCAGTCTCGAAAAAAACCTGCAGGAGGACCTCCCGGCGTGTACCCTTGACAAACATCTCATGGAAGAGGTTATCTTGAATTTGATCACCAATGCTGTTGAGGCCCTGAGAAACACGGAGAATGACCGAAACATGGCGGTGAGTTCCTTTGTCCGGGGCGAATCCATATTTGTAAGCATAGCCGATTCAGGACCGGGAATTCCCCCGGATTTGCGAGAGCAGGTTTTTGATCCTTTTTTCAGTACCAAAGATGGGGGCACGGGCATCGGTTTGAGCCTCAGCCACAGAATAGTTGTGGATCACGGTGGTTCCTTGAGTGTATCCACCAGTAAGTGGGGCGGTGCGGAATTCCTGATTGAAATACCCTGTCGGAAGGGAGCCGGTACCAGCAGATGACGGTTTCTACCATCTTCGTCATTGACGACGAAGAAGTCATACGGGAAGGGATAGCTGTTGCCCTCGAAGGAGCGTATTCTGTCAAGGCCTTTGCCACCGCGGAATCCGCTTTAAAGGACATGGAAAATGAACCCCCTGATCTGGTTCTGCTGGATATCGGCCTGCCCGGGATGGACGGGATACAGGCCCTCAAAGAAATAAAGCAGAGAAACAGCGACCTGCCCGTTATCATGATAACCGCCTATGAGGATGTGCAAACGGTCATATCAGCCATGAAGCTGGGCGCGCATGATTACGTGGTAAAACCCATTCACATGGATGCCCTGGAAGTGAGCATTGGGAACGCCCTGGAGACGGTAAAGCTGAAAAGGGAGGTCCAGGCACTCCATGAAAAATACCTGAAAGAGAACCTGCCCTGTTTCATAGGTGAAAGCAACGCGATTCAGGACGTCATGGATTTCATTGAAAAGGTGGCAAAAAGCCCTGATACGCCGATTCTTATTATAGGGGAGACCGGTACCGGCAAAGAGCTCATTGCGAGCGCAATCCATTACAGGAGCCCGAATTTCAGGGGACCGCTGGTGACAGTGAATTGCGCCGCCATCCCGAAAGACCTGGTGGAGAGTGAACTCTTCGGATACGAGAAAGGTGCCTTCAGCGGTGCGAGCCCTTTGGGGAAGATCGGTCTGGTTGAAGAGGCGGCAGGGGGGACCCTGTTCCTTGACGAGGTGGGAGACCTCAGCCGGGATGCCCAGGCCAAGCTGCTCCGGTTCCTGGAAGACGGCCAATTTTACCGGATTGGCGGGACAAAACAGCGCAAGGTCCAGGCAAGAGTGGTCTCCGCTACGAATAAAGACCTGGAAGACATGGTTGCAGAAGGTCATTTCAGGAAAGATCTCTACTTTCGCTTGGGAGTGATACGGGTGGAAGTTCCATCGTTGAATGAACGTAAGGATGATATCATACCGCTTGCGAGGGCGTTCCTGCTTGAATTCAACACGAAATTCGGGAAAAAACTGGCGGGCCTGTCAGGAGATGCCGAGAATGGACTGCTCCGCCACACGTGGACAGGGCACGTGCGGGAATTGCGCAATCTGATTGAACGGGGCGTTCTCATAGGACGCGGTCCTGTTCTCACCGCTGAGGATCTGGGTCTTGCAAAAAAGGCCGGCGCGAAACAAGAGGCATTGCAGCAGGAAACAACAGCAGCCTTTCCCTCCTTTCCTCCCCAGGGCATTGATTTAGACGCGGCTAAGGAAGCGTTTGAAAGGCATTATGTGGAGCAGGCCTTCAGACTGGCTGATGGGAACGAGAGCAAGGCTGCGCGGCTGCTTAACATGAATCACCACACCTACCGCTACCGGAGAAGGAAACTTCTCGGGTCGTAAAATTCGCAGTTGCGGTGGATCGCCAGGCGATCTTCTTCGTATTGAGAATCTTCTAAAAACCATTTCGAATTTTTCCGAATATTCTTGCACCAAAACCTGGATTCCGCTTGCACCTCGTTCATAACTATTTGAAATTATGGGGACTATGTATCCGCATACGATTGGCACATATTGTGCTCTATAATATTATTTGGTGACCTCCTGCCGGGTTTTTGGGGAGCGGAAGGTTTTTGTATGAAGAGCAGGTGAACGGGATGTTCTGGAAGCGGCGGCATTTCGGCCTTGGAACAGGATAGAGGAAGGGCCGAAATCCCCGAGCGACCGGAGTCACGCCTTTCGGCCCTGAGGGCTCAAGGCCTCGAAGGGGACGACGGAGGGAGCGTAGCTTCTGGAATATGCCGTTTGACTGCTCAATTGGATCATGACCAACATAATTCAATAAACTGCCCAATTGCGAGAGGAGGCCTCTTATGGAAAGGTTGTTTGCACCGCTGATCATAGGCGATAAAGAACTGGTGAATCGTTTTGTATTTCCACCCGTCAAGCTCGGATACGGGCAACCGGACGGCACGGTTACGGACCGGCAACTGGTTTTTTACCGGAGGATCGCAGAAAACGGCCCCGCCCTGATTATCCTGGAACCTGTTGCAGTCACCCCCGATGGAAGAGAACATCCCAAACAGCTCTGTGTCCATCTTCCTGAAAGCGCAGCGGAACTCAAGAAGATTGTTGACGTGATCCATGAGGAGGGGCGGCTCGCCTGTCTCCATCTGAACCATGCCGGCGCTGCGGCGAACCCCAAGGCGTCAGGAGGCCGGCCGAAGGCGCCCTCGGAGATCACGTGTCCTTCCACGGGTCAGGAATCCGCAGCCCTGACCCCGGATGAAATTGAGGGAATTCTCGGCGGATTCCGGACCGCCGCTGAAAAGGCGGTAACCGCGGGATTTGATGTCATCGAAGTCCAGGGCGGCCACGGATATCTCCTGTCGCAATTCCTGAACAGCAAGGTGAACAAGAGAAAGGATGACTTCGGGAATGACCGTCTGTTGTTTGCAAAAGAAGCGTTGGCAAGAGTGAAAGAAGGTGCTCCCCATATGCCTCTCATTCTCCGGATTTCAGGAAACGAGATGTCCCCGGAGTTTGGAATCAGCCGGGAAGACCTGGCGCCGCTCCTGCACCTGGCTGAACAATCGGGAGTCGCAGCGATTCACGTGGGCATGGGGAATTCCTGCTTCAGCCCGCCCTGGTACTTTCACCATGGCAGTCTTCCTGACACGCCTCAGATGGATTCCCTGTCCTGGGTTCGCGCTCAGACGTCTCTGCCTCTCATTGCAGCCGGGCGGATGGGGAGAAAGGAAAGAGCACTGGAGGTGATTGAAAAGGGCGTTGCCGATCTTGTGGCACTGGGAAGACCCTTGATTGCCGATCCGGACCTTGTTGAGAAATGGAAAGACGGCCGGGAGGAAGAAACCATGCCCTGCGGCTACTGTCTCCAGGGTTGCCTCCATCGCTTGAAAAACGGAAATCCCCTCGGGTGCAACCTGAATCCTGAGGTGGGGTTGCTCCCATTGGAACCGGTGCTCAATCCAATGAAGGTTCTTGTGGCCGGCGGCGGTCCCGCAGGCATGAGCGCGGCCCTGTACCTGTCCGGGCGGGGGCACCAGGTAACCCTGGCGGAGGCGGATGAGCAGTTGGGAGGTCAGTTTACGCTCGCGTGGCAGGCCCCCGGCAAGGCGGACATGGAACCGGGTCTCAAGGCCCTGGAACGCCGGGTTATGAACAGCGACGTCTCAGTTCTGTTCAATAGAAAAGTTGCTGGAGATTTTGTGAAAGAACAGGCCCCGGAGCTGCTGGTATGGGCCACGGGAGCAGTACAAAACATTCCGGATATCCCCGGACTTCAGGATCAGCATATGCTGACGTCTCTCGAATACTTCGAAGAGGCAAAAGACATTCGAGGCCCGAGGGTCCTCGTGATCGGCGCAGGAAGAGTCGGGCTGGAAATCGCGGAGAGACTGGGCAAAGAGGGCTATGACGTGGTGGCCACGAAACGAACGGATCCCATCGGGAGCATGATGGAGATGATCACGAGGAAGCTGCTTCTCATGCGGCTCGAAAAAATGCCCAATGTGACGCTTATGCCGCACACCACGGTGAAGAAATTTTCCGCGGGAGCGGTTGAAATGGAGCAGGACGGGGTTCAGAAGTCCCTCGAACCGTTCCAGACAGTGATTCTCTCTTCGGGAATGAATCCTGCGACGGGACCGGATCAGGAAATAAAGAATGCTGTCTCCAGGATTGAAATCATTGGGGACGCAAATGAGGTACAGGATATTTTCAGCGCGATTCACAGCGGCTACGAACTGGCGCGCCGGATCTGAAGCCGGGGAGGGTGTAACATGGGAGATGAGGTCGCTCGCAAAAAAGAGATTCAGGAACTGAAGGCGAGAGTGGAAGAGATGAAGGCAAGGCTCGCAACGCTGGAAATGCAGATCGAAAATGCGGGAAAGCGGACAGCGGCGAAACCCCAATGGAAGGCCCTCGTGGATACGGAGCTATGCGTGGGATGTGGAACGTGTGAGTCAGTTTGTCCCGTGGAGGCAATCAGTATCGAGGGGCAGGCGCGCATCCATATTGAAAGATGTATCGGCTGTGGTCGCTGCGTCCAGGAATGTCCGGAAGGCGCTCTTTCTCTTCAGCCTCTTGGCGTCTCAAATCACGCTGCCCTGCGATTTCAGGATAAACTTCAACATGTTGGATGAGGGGGAATTACGATGGATCAAACGTCATTTTCAGATATTGCGATAGTAGCGTGTGGAACAATGAGCCTGGAGTTGAGCCATTTGCAAAAGCAGGGATTTCTGGATGCGAAACACATTTTTTATAATACCCCGGGGCTTCACGAAACGCCGAAGGAGCTTGAGCGGCAGTTGATATATCGGGTCAACAAGGCCAAGGAAAAAGCGGAGAAGGTCCTCGTGGTATATGGCGGAAAATTCTGTTACGTGAACGGCGATGACCCCTATCGCACTATGAAAAAAATCATCGAAGAGCAGGGGCCGCGTGTCTCGAGAATAGAAGCGACCCATTGTATGGATATGCTGGCCAGTGAAGAAGAACGGGAGCGGATAGCCCAGGAACTGGCAGGAGGGGAAAAGGTCTGGTGGATGACACCGGGGTGGGTGAAGTTCCGGCACTATGTCTTTAAGGGATGGGACCAGGGGCTTGCCAATGAAAACTTTCCACGGCATACCGGAGGGGCGATTGTTCTCGACGCCCTGGGCTACATTGACCGCTACATGGCTGAGCGTCCCGAAGATTTTCTTGAATACTCCGACTGGATGGGCATCCCGATTCAGGCCTCTCCTATTACACTCGATCGTCTGCAGTCCCTGCTTATTGAACAGGCGAACAAACTTCATAACGCATAATTTTTTAAAAAGGAAAGGAAGGAAAAGAAAAAATGGTGAACGAAATAACGGAACAGAATTTTGAGGAAGAGGTTTTGAAATCGGAAACAGGAGTCCTGGTCGATTTCTGGGCGCCATGGTGTGGCCCTTGTCACATGGTTTCACCGACTGTTGACAAGCTTTCCAACGATTACGAGGGCAAATTCAAGTTTTGCAAAATGAATGTTGATGAGGCCCAGAAGACGGCCATGAACTACGGGATCATGAGTATCCCCACACTGATGTTTTTCAAAGACGGAAAGAGGGTGGATGAAATCGTGGGGGCGGTCCCGGAATCGATGATCGCGGAGAAAATCAAATCACTTATCTAAAAAATGCATAATAATTTGAACGGCAGAGTTGCAGGACAGCGTGGCAAGACAGGAAGGAGAAGCAGTTGGAAGAAAGAGATATCATGGAGGTGGACGTTCTTTTCGTGGGTGGAGGCAGTGCCGGCCTGAGCGGGGCACTGCATCTTGCGAATTTGATAAAGCGGCATGACGAAAAAGTAGAGAAAGAAGGGGAGGGGAAAAGGCTGGAGGAGATTGTCATCGCTGTTCTGGAAAAAGCCGCCTTTGTGGGTTCTCACAGCATATCAGGTGCGGTCATGAATCCGGTTTCGCTCCGGGAACTCATGCCTGATTTCCTCGAAAGAGACGCGCCGCTGGATGGTGAGGTGACAAAAGAGGAGGTCTGTCTGCTGACCGGGAACGGCCGGGTGAAGGCTCCCATAATCCCTCCGCCGTTGAACAATCATGGATGTTATGTGGTTTCTCTTTCGAAATTGACCGGATGGCTTGGAAAACAGGCGGAAGAGGCAGGAATCGATATCTTTCCAGGATTTGCCGGCACAGAGATTCTTTATGATGGGGACCGGGTACTCGGGGTCCGAACCGGAGACAAGGGTATCAGCGCTGACGGCAGCAGAAAGGCGAATTATGAGCCGGGCATTGATCTGCATGCCAAGGTAACCGTCTTCGGAGAGGGATCAAGAGGAAGTCTCACAAAGACGCTTATCAAGAAATTTCACCTCGACGAGGGGAAAAATCCGCAGAGCTATGTGGTCGGCGTAAAAGAGGTTTGGGAGCTTCCTGACGGCAGAATGAATCCGGGCGATGTCATCCACACCGTGGGGTACCCCCTCAAGCGGGATACGTATGGCGGCGGATTCGTTTACGGAATGAAAAACAGCATGGTCTCTCTGGGCCTTCTGACCGGTCTTGATTACAAGGATCCATACCTTGATCCCCATAGAGAGTTCCAGAAATTCAAACTTCATCCGTATGTGGCGGAAATCCTGAAAGATGGAAAGGTAGTCCAGTATGGGGCGAAAACGGCTCCGGTCGGGGGATACTTTTCAATCCCGAAATGTGTCGTGGATGGAGCGGTCATTATCGGGGACTCGGCAGATCTTTTTATAAGCCAGAAGATCAAGGGAATCCACGTTGCCATGAAGTCCGGCATGCTCGCGGCCGAGGCAATTCTGGAGGCACTGCTGAAAAATGATTTTTCCGGAGACGGGCTGGCAGATTATGAGAAAAAACTGTACCGGAGCTCCGTAGGAAGAGAACTCTACAAGGCCCGCAATTTTCACCAGGCTTTTCAGAAAGGTCTCTGGGGCGGCATTGTGAAAGGCGGTCTGCAATACCTCCTGGGGGGAAGAATACTGCGGAACCGCCTGTCCACCACGCCCGATTTCACCCACCTGAAAAAAGTGAAAGATGTCTATGGGACGCAAACCCCGGATGACGAAATGAAGGGTGTCATAAAGTATGATGGGGACCGCACTTTTGATAAGGAAAGCGATGTCTACTATTCAGGCACTACCCACGAGGAGGGGCAACCACCTCATCTCAAGATAGGGGATCTCAATATTTGCTATACCAGATGTACGGAAGAATATCACAATCCCTGTGTCACGTTCTGTCCGGCCCATGTGTACGAGTTGGAGACAAATGAGGAAACAGGGAAGCGTGAAATGAGGCTTAACTTTTCAAACTGCGTGCATTGCAAGACCTGTGACATAAAAGATCCTTATGAAAATATAACATGGGTTCCACCGGAAGGGGGTGGAGGTCCAAAATATTCTGTGCTGTAATAGTTATTCCCGATTCGGGTTCCATATCCTGCCGCTTGCTATGTTGCGGCCATTCGGGCGAAGCTTGTGCTTGAGCCCGATCACGGAGCGGGAATGCGGATTCCGGATAAGTCCTGCGGACTTTCCGGGATGACGATAAAAGGATAGCCCGCTGCTTACGGCGGGGTGGTTCATCTGGGAAGGGAGGTGACCGTATGCCGAGAGGTGATGGAACAGGCCCGAGGGGTCAGGGACCCGGCACCGGAAGAGGTATGAGAGGCCGCGGCGGTGTTGGAGGCGGTGGTGGAAGAGGACGAAGCGGCGGTTTCGGCGCAGGCCCGGACGGGGATTGTGTTTGTCCGAACTGCGGAGAAAAGGTTGCCCATCAGGCAGGTATGCCCTGCTATGATCAGCGATGCCCGAAATGTGGAACCCCGATGACCCGGTGATGCGCGGATTCCTGCGAAGCGAAATGATATGGATATATTCCCCATCCTGAAACATGCGCTTTTGATCACCTTTCTTGTGTTTTCCATGATGCTTCTGCTGGACTTCGCCAACATTGCCACCAGAGGTACCACATCCAGGCTCATGCAGGGCGGCCCGTGGCGTCAGTATACGCTGGCCTCCTTTCTTGGTTCTACCCCGGGGTGTCTCGGGGCCTTTATGAATGTGACACTCTATGTACACGGCATGATTTCTTTCGGGGCAGTGACCGGGGGGATGATCGCTACTTCGGGCGATGAGGCCTTTATCATGCTTTCCCAGTTTCCGGGAACGGCCGTGCTGCTTTTTGCGGTGCTGTTCGTGCTGGGAATCGGTTTTGCGTGGGTGAGTGATCGATTAATAAAGATATTGCATGTGATTCCTTGTGAGGCCTGTCTCCAGGCAGACTGTCAAGAGTGTATGGAAGAGATGGAAGATTCCCAAACAAAACGGCATACGTTCCGAGTGGAAAATGTGTGGAAGAATGTGAGAGCTCCGTCGTTCACCCGTTTCCTTTTCTTCATATTGATTGGGTGTTTTTTCGTGCTGGTTTTCGCTGGCATTGTCGTCGATTCGAATTGGACGTGGAAGCGGATTACTTTTCTCAGCCTTACCCTTTTTTCCTTGTATGTCGTCATATTTTCTTCGGAGCACTATCTCCACGCGCATATTTGGGACCACATCGTAAAGAAACATCTTTTCCGGGTCTTCCTGTGGACATTCGGTGCCCTTTTTTTCCTTCACTGGGGACTATCATTCTGGAACCTGGAGGCCGTTATCAAAACACACATGACGTGGGTGCTGGTGCTGGCGGCACTGATGGGAATCGTTCCCGAATCAGGACCCCACCTCCTTTTCGTGATGATGTACGCAAAAGGGCTTATCCCCTTTTCTGTGCTTCTCACCAGCTCATTTGTTCAGGACGGACACGGAATGCTTCCGCTTTTGTCGTACAGCATCAAAGATTCAATATACATCAAAGTGCTTAATTTTGCTTTTGGGATTGGAATTGGCTTTCTCTTTTATGCGTTTGACGTGTGAGTAATTTATCAACAGGAAGTCGTACTATCTTATGACCATTTTTTCGGACGATACGGATTCCAGGGGACCGGACAAGGATGATATGCAGACCCTCGCCTTTTATAAATTTGTGTTGGACAGTGCTCCGGTCGCAATCCTTACGGTGAATGCCGACTTGCGAATCACAGGATTTAACCCGTGGGCTCAAAAAGTCACGGGATATTCTCAAAGAGAAGTTGCAGGAAAATACTGCGGGGAGATCCTCCAGGGGGGGATGTGTTCCAGCCATTGCCCATTGAGGACAGTGATCGGGGGACACGTTCCCATATCCCTTGTTGAATCAACTATTCGAAACAAGTGGGGAGAGACTATTCCAGTCAGATTGAATACCGCAGGGCTATTTGATAATAGAGGAAATCTCATTGGAGGAGTTGAGTCTTTTCAAGATGTTTCTCGGCTTAAAGCGCTTGAAAGAGAGAGAAACAATCTCATTTCCATGTTCGCCCATGACATGAAATCTTCTCTTACCATTATTGGTGGATTTGTCCTTCGGGTATTAAGAAAACAGAGGAACAGCTCACCTGAGAAAGAAACAAAATATCTTACTATAGCGAGAAATGAGGCCGCAAGGCTTGAGGCTCTCGTCAATGAATTCCTCGAATTTTCACGCTTTCAGTCGGGAAAAATCAGGCTGAATCTGGATGCGACCTTGCTTGACAGGGAGTTGCTGGAGATGTTTGATGCCTATCAGCTTGATGCTTCTCAGCACGGTATCAGACTCGAACTTGAAAATGAGGAAGAACTCCCCATGATTCAGGCTGATGCCGTTCAGCTGCGGAGGGTTTTCGCTAACCTGCTGGATAATGCAATAAAGTTCACAGAAACCGGAGGCACCATCCAGTTGAAGACGGGCAAGACCAAAGATGAGGTGTTTGTACAGATTACCGATGAGGGTATTGGCATTACCCCGGAGGAGCTTCCTTTCATTTTTGATCCGTTTCACCGTGGTAATGCTATGAGCGACAAGAAAGGTTTCGGTCTGGGACTGGCCGGAGTGAAGGCGATCGTAGAGGCACACGGTGGACATATCAGAGTTTCGAGTGAATCGTTGAAGGGTTCGGTTTTTACGGTGGCTTTACCAAGAAAAAACAGTCAGGATGTCTTGAATGATGTGCCCTCTACAACCTTGGAACAGCTTTGACAGAAAAGTCGAAATGGATTTCAGATATGACAGCCCCATATTTCCTTGATAACCCGTCTCCCGAACGGTTTGAAGCGGTGATCCAGAGTATCAGTGATGGCGTGATGACGGTTGATTCCGACTGGCGGATTACCTGTTTTAACGATGCCGCAGAACGCATCTCCGGGGTACCACGGGAAAAAGCAATAGGGCGCCGATGCTATGAGGTCTTGAAGTCAAATATCTGCAGAGACACGTGCGCTATTCAGTATTCGATTGAGACAGGCAGACCGGTCGTCAATCTTGCAATTTATCTTGAAAACAGCCATGGAATCCAGATCCCGGTGAGCATTTCAACGGCGGTGTTCAAAGACAAAGACGGCAATTTGAAAGGAGGGGTGGAAACCTTCCGTGACCTCAGGGAGGTCGAGGAGTTTCGCAAAGAAATAAAAAAAGCCTACTCCTTTGGAGACATCATCAGCAAGAGCAATAAGATAAAAAAGATCCTGGATATTCTTCCAACCATAGCGGAGAGTGACAGTGCCGTCCTGATAACCGGAGAGAGCGGCACCGGGAAAGAAATTTTTGCCCGGGCTATTCACGGATTGAGCCAGAGAAATAAAGAACCGTTTGTGGCTGTCAATTGCGGGGGATTTCCTGAAACCCTGATCGAATCGGAACTCTTCGGTCACGAAGCAGGGGCTTTTACCGGCGCCACCAGAGCGAGAAAAGGCCGTTTTGCAAGGGCGGAAGGTGGGACCCTGTTTCTTGACGAAATCGGCGACCTGCCGCTTCCGCTCCAGGTAAAGCTGCTGCGGGTCCTCCAGGAAAAGACCTATGAACCTCTCGGCGGCACACGCTCTCTGAAGGCAGACGTCCGGATCATTACCGCGACCAACCGGGATCTTCAAGAAATGGTGGCAGCAGGGACCTTCAGGCAGGACCTTTTTTACAGGATCAATGTCATAAAGCTGGAGATCCCGCCTTTGCGGGAACGGCTGGAAGATGTGCCGTTGCTGGTTGAGCATTTTATCAGTCGTTTTTCGGCCCTGCACAACAAGGATCTAGCCGCGGTTTCCCATGAGGCTCTCGATGTCCTGATGGGTTACGACTATCCGGGAAACGTACGGGAGCTTGAAAATATTCTCGAACATGGATGCGTTCTCTCCCCCGGAGGCCTGATTCACGTAAAGCACCTCCCGGATTCGCTGCGTCCCGCCCTGGATTCCTTTGTCCGAGCCGACACATTTGAAGAAATGGAGCGGCAGTTCATCATCTTTATGCTGAAAAAGAACAAATGGAATCGCCTTGCTGCGGCCCGGGAGATGGGGATACATAAGACGACCCTTTTCCGCAAGATAAGAAAGCTTGGTATTCGTCTGCCGGAGCAGGACGGCCGGCACAAATGGGAAGACAGGGTAGCGTTCATGCGCCCCTAGAGAATTCATTCGGTAGCATATTTGCAACTCTTCTCTGCCTTTCCTCTTTCTGCTGTCCTAGCTATTATTGGTAAGATATTGAAAAAACAAGGGTATTTTTTTGAAGAAACGCTTTTTTCCTTTTGGCATGTTTGATGCTCTTCTATAAAAGGCAACAAGCATCAAAAACATATTTTAGATCAGAAAGGAGAAAAGAAAATGGCAGAAGACAAAAGAATCCAGGCGAGCACGGATACCCACAGGCCCGCACGTCCCTTGAAATACTTTCAGGACAGAGACGGGAACGGCTGGCTCTGCGACAAGGACATCGACTTTGGCGGTGATCTGCGGGAGCAGGGCTGCTGGAGATGCGATGAGATGGCCTTCCCGACGGGTGGAAGGTAATCGGCGCCGTCCTGCGGATCGAGCGGGACGGAAAGACGTTCACGGGAATATCCTGGCGCGTTTATGAGGAAAGGGAAACCGCACCAGGATATACCCTTGTCCAGGAAGGGGGGAGGACAATGTACAAGAAAATACTGTTTTGTACCTGCCTGACGGAGTATTGTGAATACATTTTGCATTTTTCGCTCAACATGGCAAAAGAACATAACGCAAAACTTTGGATTTATCATGGGCTCGGACGTCTTAATCTAACCCAGGATGAAACAGTGAAAGAAATAAGCAAGGCGGAAGCGCGGGTAAAAGAGGCATATGTTGACGCGATGAGACGAGAGGGATTTGACAATTATTCCATCAATGTATCGGATGGAGATGTTGTGAGCGAAATTGTCAAGCTTGCCAGGAATGCGGCGGTGGATGTTATTGTCATGGGTACCGACACAAAGGTCCCCATCCAGACAGGAGAAGATGTTCGGGTAGGTCCTTTGGGATCGGTGACAATGGATACTCTGCTGTGGTCACCCTGTCCGGTCCTGGTTATACCGCCGGCCCTGGTTCCCGGTCTTACGAGGAGATAGGTGTATCTTGGCGGAGAAGTGAACGAAATGGGTGAAATGAAGCCAACGGAGTATGATCACATGCTCACTGAGGAAGAGGCCGTCAAGGAAAGGCTCACAGATCTGAAATCCCAGCTTCTCGATCTTCACGGGGCGCTTTCCTGCCTGAAGCAGTGTTCGTATTTGAGCAACCTCCTCCAGGAAATATATGAAATACGAGAGGGGCTCACCCAACTGGAGAAGGCTTTGCTGCAGAGACATCTGAAATGTTGTATCTCTCCCAGCATTAAAGTCCCCGGGGAAGTCATTCTCGCAGTCTCCCGGCTGAGTTCCAAGCGTTATGGAGCCATCATTGTGATCGAGCAGGAAGACAATGTGGATCCGTATCTTCGGCAGGGAGTCACCATTGAGGCCGCGGCAAACGCCGCTATCCTCGAGAGTATATTTTATCCGGGGAGCCCGCTCCATGACGGGGCGGTCCTTATCAGAGACGGCAGTATTCGAAAGGCCCAGTGTCTGCTTCCTCTGGCCCCACACGCCCCTGAACTGGAGCGGCTTGCACTGGGTACGCGGCATCGAGCAGCCCTCGGAATCAGCCAGGTAAGTGATGCTCTGGTTATTGTGGTTTCTGAAGAGAAAGGATGGATATCAATGGCTCTTGGAGGCCGGTTGTATCCGAACCTGGGCACATTTGCGTTGTTGAAAAAGCTCGAAAATGAGGTGGACGCGGGCAGCATGTAGATTGTACGGATGCATGGCCGGAGGAGGGTGCGTAGTGTCGGGTAAGACGGGGAATCATCCGAGTAGTGCGGCAGAACAAGAGCTGGAAAGAGGCCTTGATCTTGCTCGAAAAGGGAAGCTGGCAGATGCTCTTCGGGCCTTTACCCGAGCAAGTGAGTTGGGTGACGAAAAATGCAAGGCATTTCGATACCGGGGCATAACGTACGCCAGGATGGGACATCATGATGCCGCCGTATCGGACTTTGACAAGGCCATTAAGAAGAACCCTGAGTGCACAGATTGTTTTTTTGAACGCGGACAGGTAAAGATGTTCAGCGGTTCTCTGGATGATGCGCTGGAGGACGTCTCGGCTTGCCTTCGCTTGAATGCATCCTTCGCACCGGCTTTTTCCCTCCGGGCCGGGATTTACGCGAGAAAAGGTTTCCTGCGGGAGGCATTGGACGACATAAACAGTGCCTTGTCTATCAGCCCGGAAAGGGCTGACTATCTGCACAACCGTGCCGTTGTCATGACCGGGCTTGAACGCCTTGATGATGCCATACAAGATTATCTCAAGGCTATTGAGCTTGATCCCAAGAGCGGGGGGTCCTACAATAACCTGGCATGGTTGTTGGCCACCGCGGAGGACCCCAGGCATCGGGATTGCAAGAAGGCGATTTTTTTCGCGGAGAAAGCACTCGAAATAGGGGAAAACGGAGCCTGGATGGATACCCTCGCAGCCGCCTATGCCGAGTGCGGGGCATTCAAAGAGGCAGTCAGGGTCGAAACCGAGGCCTACCGAAAATCAAAACCTCCAAACAAGAATTTCCGGAAACGCCTTCAAATATACAGAAATGGGTTGAGTTATGCCCAGTGGCACGAGAATGGGAGCATGAGCGGAAGGCTCGGGTAACCGGAATGAAGCAGTTGACGGCAGGTTTCTATGAATCATATTCTCATCTTAGCCATTGTCCTGGTCCTGGCTCTTGCAGGTGGCAGGATCGCTTCCTTGTTTCGACTGCCGCGGGTGACCGGATACCTGTTAACCGGGCTCCTGATCGGCCCATCCATCACCGGCTTTTTGACAAGGCAGGAAGTCGGCCGCTTCTCATTTATTAGTGAAATAGCCTTAGGGATCATCGCGTTTTACATTGGAACGGAATTTGAGAGCAAAAAATTCCAGAAGCTCAAGAGAACGCTTCCCGCCTTCTCCCTGAATGATATCATCATCACCTTTTTGACAACGTTTGTGGCCCTGCTGGTGGGTTTGCGGGGCTCGTTTACGATGGCTGTCTTGCTGGGCCTCCTCTCCGTAGCAACAGCTCCCGCTGCCACCCTGCTGGTCATACGGGAATTTGATTCCGAGGGTCCCCTTACCGACCATATTATGGCCCTGGTCGGCTTGAACAACTTGCTGTGCATTATCGCTTTTGTGATTGCCATGAGCATGGTCTCATCAGCACCGCAAAATACGGCCATGGGAGCCACGTTTCTTTTTGCAGCTACACAAGTCATTCATGGAATACTTGTCCCCATTCTTGTCGGTGTGGGGATCGCACTGTTCCTGCACTATTATCTGCGGAGGGGCCTTGAAGAGAATGAGCTTCTTCTGGCTTCCCTGGCAGGGATACTCCTGGGAGTGGGATTGTCGCTCTATTTTTCTGTTTCTCCCTTGCTGACGAATCTGACAATGGGAGGTTTTCTCGTCAACACCTGTGACAGGGCAAAAATAGCCGTGAAACGATTAAGCGAGGTTGATTATCCGCTGTATGCGCTTTTTTTCGCGTTTGCCGGGGCAAGTTTCCATATTGAGATGGTAAAGGAAATGGGGCTTGCGGGCGGTATATATATTCTCGGCAGGGCCGCGGGAAAGATTTTTGGGGGACTCCTGGGGAGAAGAATTGCCCGGGTGAATGTACCGAGCGGCATGTATTTAGGGGTGGGGCTCCTTCCCCAGGCCGGCCTCGCCATCGGCCTTTCCGCGTGGGCGGCCAGGGAAAACCCCGGAATTGGTGGGCCCCTCCTCTCCCTGATCCTTGCCACAACCGTGGTCTTTGAAATAACAGGTCCCATATTGACCAAACTCAGCCTCGTGAGAGGAGGGGAGGTCAAGATAGTAAAGATTCTCTCAACGGCGACACTTGGACATGTGAAGGCCGACCTGTTGTTGCTGCGCGACCGGCTGATGGAGGCCATTGGAAGGGCCCCTTTCTGTAGAATCGGCGGGCAGGAAGGACCGATTCTTGTCAAGCACCTTATGAGATATCATATTGATACCATCCCGCAAGACGCAACGCTGGACAAGGTTATAAAGATTATGCAGAACAGCCGGTACACCATGTTGCCCATCATAGGAAAGGACAGCGACTGGATTGGAATGCTCTCACTCCGTTCTATTCGCGACTTGTCTTTCGACCGGAAGCTGACGCGTTTGATTATTGCCCGCGATATGGCGGAGAAAATTGAGACCATAAACCCGGAAGACGCGTTGGCCCATGCCCTGCATCAGTTGGAAATGTATCAACTGCCGTACCTGCCGGTCGTGGAAAAAGGCGATCAAAAGCGATTCCTCGGGGTGATCCATCGGAGAGATATCTGCCTGTTTCAGCTGGAAAGTGGCGATAAGATCCAGTCAGAAGGGCCGGTAACACCTTGAAGAGACAACGTATGGGTTCTGCACATGCCATCATGTATTTCCCCCCTTTTTCTCAATTTTTGGAAAAGAAGATTTGAAATTTCTCGAATTTTCTCCCCTTGAGCCCGGACCCTTCCCCGGCCTAATAAAGCTAACTAGTTGAATTTATAGTTATTAAATAAATAGTATTCATGGCATGTTTCATGCTTAAATGTATGAGCGGAGATCTTCTGAGATCCACATCTACTGGAGACCCCCGGGCAAGCCCGCGGTACCGCCTGGTTTTGCCGATTCGCACTGTGAACGGCGGAATCCGGAAGCTCGACATTCAGGCCGCAACTGCGACCTCAAGATGTCGAGGTGGGAGCCGGAACCTTGCGCGCTCGGGGTAAAGGCTTTGCATTGTGAATAAGTATTGAGATGGACCTGGCTCCTGAGTTCAAAAATCTGAGGGTATTGCTCGTTGACGATGACGAGTGGATCAGGCATTCATTGGGCCTGTTCTTTGAAGGAGAGGGGTGCCACATTGTTGCCCTCGAGACCGCAGAGGAAGGGATGGAGGCCATAAGAAACCAGACATTTGATGTTATCATAACAGATTACCGGTTGCCGGGCATGGACGGTCTGGAGTTTCTCCGTTTGATTCAGGAAGCCTCTCCAAAAGCAAAACGGATACTGGTTACCGGGTATGGGAATGAAGAGGTGATTACCAGAGCCTGGGGTATGGGTATCCGGGATTTCATACGGAAGCCTTTCAGTTCTCAAGCGCTTGAGACCTCCATAAAGAAGATGGTGCAGCCTCGGGAGGATTCCCATGATTATGCTCCAGGGGAAACAATTCATGGGTGAGGAAATCCTCCTTCATGCTCCGCAGCCTCTGAGGAGAGACAAAATGGGTTCGACCTTTCGTGTTCATGTCCATCTGAGTTGCGAAAGCGTGCACCTGAGGCTGGAAGGCGATATCAACGGCCTGTCTGCATATGAACTGCTGGACGCACTCAAGAAGAATTGCCGCTGGGCGACACGAGCCTTCATCCATACGAGTAATCTGAACAGTGTCCACCCGTCCGCCCGCACGGTACTGGAAACCAATCTCGGGGTCCTGGAGGGCAGGTGTCTTCCGCTTTCTTTCACCGGAGAACATGCCGGTGAACTCGCACCCCGGGAGAGCAAACTTTCCTGACGGACGGCATTCCATCTCCGACTACTGCCTCATTGTGACAACCGCCTGATTTTTGAATAGTGCAGGAGCCACCCTTCAAGAGGCGTACAGGGTGCTCAGGAAAAAAGTCCCCATAATTCTCAGATTTTTAGATCCAATGAGTAGTCTTGGAAAGCAATATCCTGCAAAAAGAGCCGTGAGCACCGTTTAGAAAGATGCGGTTTTCTGTTCAGTTCCTGAAATTCATTTTCTGTTGCGGAATGCAGGCTTTTCTGGCATTTCAAAAGGGCGGACTCTTTCCATGGAACCGGAAAGGATTACTGACAGGGAATCTGTTCGCCCAGGGAGTGGTCCCGGAGCATTTGTCGTAATCAAGCCGGGAAAGTGAAATCAGATGCAGGCATGACGAGAAAGGGTGTCTGAACACTCCTGCTCCGACGAACCATGGATGATGCATTCTAAAGAAGAAAGAGAGAGTGGGCGGGTACGGAGATAAAAAGATGAAAGATGAAAAAAGGGTAACAATCCTTGTTCCCGTGGATTTTTCCCAGTGCTCTCGCTTGGCACTTCGCAAGGCACATGAATTATTGAAGGGCCGGCATGGCCATATAGTTGCTATTCATGTAGTGGACCATCATTTCATTGACAAATGCGTGCGTCATGATCTCGGTGAAGCAGGTGAGATCAAAAAGAATTTGTTCCTGGAGGCGAAGAGGAGGCTCCATGATTTTCTCATTCACGAAGAGAAGAACGGCATTCAGGCGGAACCCATGGTCTGTGAAGGGGAGCCCTTTATAGAAATTAATAAAAAGGCGGTTGAACTGGATGCGGAGATGATTGTCATAGGGAGTTGCGGCAAAGCCAACGATATGAACACCATTTTTTTCGGAAGCACGGCCGAGAAGATATTGCGGTTTATCACGCGGCCTGTGCTCTGTGTGCCTCCGGAAACAGACTACAAAGGGGTAAACTGAGCCGTTTCCGCCCAGGGAGCGCGCGTCCCTGATAGTCGAGAGAAAATAGACCAAAAATACTTGCCCTGTTCGATACCGAAACCCACAGCGTTATCTAAACTGAAATCTTCCGGATCAGTTTTGATGAAACCCGCCACCTCTGGTGGAGGACCCGGATCGGCTCATCAAAGGCGGTGTTTCGGCCCCGCCTTTTCTTTGAGATGGACCGAAAATAAGTTCTTGACACTGCGCCGGAGTTTGTTTACTGTGTGAGAAAAGAAATTACGATTATAGTAAGTATTTCACATCGCGGTCACTTATGGCGCCTAATCGACAGTATTTCTCGACCTCGCTGGAGAAAGGGCTGAAGGTTCTTTCCCTGTTTGATACCGAAACCCGCAGCCTCACCCAAACTGAAATCTCCCGGATTTTGCCATTGAATATGACCTCTACATATCGCTTCGTAAACACGCTTGTGGAACTGGGCTATCTTGAAAAGGATGCCAAAACCAAAGAGGTACGGTTAGGGGTCAGGTCCTTGGCGCTCAGTACCAACATCATTCGGTCCAGTGATGAACTACGCCTTATGAAAAAACTGGTTGACGAGGTGCATCACCAGTATAACATCACTATTGATGTTGCCTTCGCGGTTGATGATAATATGATGCGTGCTTGCCAGCGGGAGGCCAAAGAGACACTTACGTACCACCTTCCTGCCGTCACAAAGAATTCCCTGCACAATACTTCGATCGGAAAGGCCTACTTATCTACTCTCCCCAATGATTCCCTTAAACAAATGGTTGATGGGATTTCCTTCGTGGCCAAAACAGAGAAAACCATCGTGGATAAGGATCAATTGCTATCGGAGATTGCAAAAACGAAGCAACGAGGCTATGCCACGTGTATTGAGGAATATTTGCCGGGACTTATCACGATAGGCGCCCCTTTGATCAATCTGATCACCGGTACAGGGCTTGGCGGGGTTTCGTTTGATTTTTCAATTATACAACAGGACCCTCAAACCATGGAAGAGCAGTATTCCGCTTTGATCATAGAGCTGGCCAGGTCGATTTCCGGGGTGCTGGAACGAGAGGATAATGAAGGTTGAGTGAAACGATCACCAAAAGGTGAGACCAGTTCCTTGCAGGGTATGAGAGATGCAAAATAAACTGTGGAAACCCCTGTCGTTGCTCGCGCCGGCAATGAGCGCCGTGTTTTTCCTTCTTGTGATTCCTGTATGCTTTATTGTGGTATACAGTTTCTGGCTGCGTGCGCCCACAGGAGCCGACATTCCTGCATTCCAGTTCGGGAACTATGCCAAATTTTTCGCTGATTCATTCTACCCCCTCATTCTTCTGCGAACTATCAGAGTTTCGCTGGAAACAGTACTGCTCTGCGTTGTCATGGGCTACATCCCCGCCTACTTTTTCAATCGGACCAAGACGAAGAACAAGGCTCTGCTCCTGCTCCTCATCATGCTGCCCTTCTGGATCAGTTTCATTATCAGGACCATGAGCTGGATAAACATCCTGGGGGATACGGGCCTCATCAACCATTTTCTGCAAAAGATCCATCTCATTTCCAGCCCGCTGGGCATGCTTTACAATGAAGGATCTGTCCTTATGGGACTCATTCAGTATCTGCTCCCGTTTATGATCCTGAATATATACGTCAGCCTGGAGGGAATAGACGATAGCCTGCTCGAGGCTGCCAGGAGCATGGGCTGCACCGAATGGCAGGCCTTCAGGGAGGTGACCCTTCCGCTCAGCCTTCCCGGCCTCAGCGCAGGCTGTCTTCTCGTATTCGTATTGACGGCAGGGACCTATCTGCCTCCCATGATCCTCGGCGGTCCCGGGAATCAGATGATAGCCAACCTTATTTTCGCCCGGGTTATCGGTACCCTGGATTGGCCGTTCGGTTCGGCCATCAGCGTCGTCCTGCTGGTTCTGCTGGTTGTCATTGTGTGGACCTACAACCGGTATCTGGGAATCAACCAGATATTTCGAAGCCTGCAATGAGGAATTTATTATGGTGAAGATAACGGGCTGGTCGCTGATTCGTCTGTACACCATATTAGTGTATATATTCATGTTTGTCCCGATTGTTGTGGTAATGGTCCTGTCCTTTAATCCTCAGCAGTTCGGGTGCTTTCCCATGACGGGCGTCAGCCTGAAGTGGTTCGTTGAGCTGGCCCATGACGACGCCATCCTGGCGGCGTTCAAGAATTCCATGATCCTGGGTTCTTTTACATCAATTATTTCCACGGCAGTGGGAATATTGGCGGCCATGGCCTTTGTGCGGTTCGATTTCCCCGGCAAGAATACCATCAACACCCTGCTCCTTGCGCCGATCATGATTCCGGAAGTCATTCTTGGTGTGGCTCTGCTGCTCTTCCTCCGTTGGCTTCAGCAACCCAAGACTTTTTTTCTGCTTGTGATCGGACACGTGGTGCTCACCTTGCCTTATGTACTTCTGATCGTCCAGGCCAGGCTGGTGGGCATCAAGAAGGAATACGAAGAGGCAGCACAGTCCCTGGGAGCCAATCCATTCCAGACGTTCAGAGAAATCACGTTTCCGCTTCTGGCGCCTGCTATATTGGGAGGGGTACTCTTTTCTTTTACCATATCTCTGGACGACATAACTGCCACACTCTTCTGGGCAACCGCCCAGAATCAGACCCTGCCTGTCAAGATATTCGGGATGCTCAGAAATTCTATCAGCCCTGAGATAAATGCTCTGGGAACCATTATGGTCATCCTGACGGTAGCGATACCGCTTTTGGCGGGGTATCTGATCCGGAAATTTTCAACGGCAAACCTGTGAATGCCCATGCGGAGGACGGTTGGACGGTTTGATAAGACAAGTGGTTGGAGAACAAGGTTTGACAGGCAAGGTTGGGGTGGGACCCGCACAATAGAAAATGGGGTCTTGGTTGAATAACAATGCAAGGAAAGGAGAGGAAAAATGGCAGAGGAATGGAATGAACGACTGGACAGGGTAAATGATCTTTACAAAAATGGTGACATAACCCGGCGTGATTTCTTTAAATATCTGGGGCTGGCCGGCGCTGCTGTGGGGTTGGTCGGGGGGCCCTTTGGGTTTCTTCCCCGCCGGGCCTGGGCCGCGGGATCCATCCGGTTTGACGGCTGGGGAGGCGTGGTCTCCAAGGCCTTCCACAAGTACGCCTTCGAACCCTTCACCAAGGCAACCGGCGTCAAGGTGATAGAAGGCGAGTTCGGAGATATGGATACCTATCTGACCCGGGTTAAGGCATCCTTTCCGCCCGGCGGGGAATTCAATCTTGCTCATCTGAGCGGGGTGTTCGACTATGCCAGGTACATAAAGCTGGGCTACGGCGTGGTGCTCGATGAAAGCAAAATTCCGAACCTCAAGAATGTGATGTCGGCCATGATGAAGCCGTACCGCGCTATTACCAATGGTACACTCTCCGCCGTACCGTATGACTACGGGCAGACGGGCATTGCCTACAACACCAAGTACATCTCCAAGGCCAAGGCGGAAAAAGCGGGTGCGGGCCTCCTCTGGGATAAGGACCTCAAGGGCAAACTCGGAAGCTGGGGCGACTGGCGCACCAATATCTGGTACGGGGCCCTGTACACGGGACAGAATCCGAACGATATCAAAGACCTGAACGCTGTGTGGGATGCGTTGCGGAAACAGCGAGGGATGATTAAGAAGTACTGGGGATCAGGTGCTGAACTCATGAGTCTCCTGGCCAACCAGGAGATTTATGCGACAGTGGCGTGGTCGGGAAGAGTGGCGGCCCTGCAGGACCAGGGACACCCCATCGGGTTCCTTTCCCCCTTCAACTGCTATTCGTGGCAGGAGTGTATTTTTGTGCTGAAAGGCACCAAACTGCCGGTGGCTGAGAAACTGCTCAATTTCATGCTGGCTCCGAAGGCCTCCATTGCCGTTGCCGAGGGGCAGAAATATCCTTCCAGCCTGGACCCGACCAAGGTCAAGATGCCCATGGCGGTCCAGAAACTGCCCGCATTCGATCCGACCGGAAAACTGAAGGGATACCTGTTTGCCAATCCGGATTACTGGAACGGCCATCAGCAGGAATGGGCTGAAAAATGGGATAGGATCAAGGCCGGAGCTTAATGCACGGCTGTTTACTGTGGGATCGGAGATGGGATGCTCCATCTCCGATCCATAAAAAATCAAATGAGGAGGCTTGCGAGCTGTGAAAAAGGATCCCCGCACCCCGACAGTGGAGTTGAAAGGTGTCGTCAAGCGCTTCGGGAAGCTGGTTGCTGTGGAAAAGATGGACCTGGTTATTGAGGAGGGCTCTTTCGTTACTCTCCTGGGTCCCTCCGGCTGCGGCAAGACCACCATCCTGCGAATGATAGCCGGCCTGGAGACGCCCACGGAAGGGGAGATTTATATTAAGGGGAAACTGGTCAACGAGATCCCTATCCACAAGCGGAATCTGGGAATGATCTTCCAGAACTATGCCCTGTTTCCTCATAAGAGCATCTTTGACAATGTTGCCTTCAGCCTTAAATATAAAGGTGTCCCGAAGCCGGACATCAGGAAAAAGGTGGAACAGGCCCTGGAAATGGTCCGTCTGCCCGGGGTCGAAAAACGAATGCCCGCACAGCTTTCAGGAGGTCAGCAGCAGCGTATAGCGCTCGCGCGGGCAATCGTTATGGAACCGGTTGTCCTGCTCATGGATGAACCGCTCTCGGCCCTTGATGAGAACCTTCGTGAAGAGATGAGACGGGAGATCGACAACCTGCAACATACCCTGGGTATAACAACCATATTTGTGACGCACGACCAGCGCGAAGCCCTGTCCATGTCGGATAAGATAGTGGTGATGAAGGACGGCATCATGCAGCAGGAGGGGAATCCTGAAACGGTGTATAATTATCCGGCCAACCACTTCGTTGCCGACTTTTTGGGGCATTCGAACTTTTTTGACGCCACGGTCGTTGGAAACGAAAAGAATCAGTGCGTGATCAAGCTCGCTGACGGAACCGAACTGCGGGTGCAGCATCCGGGCGACTGGGAAGTCGGCGGCAAAGTGGAGCTTGTCGTGCGGGCGCAGAAGGTAGAGATTGCCGACAGGCAGGAAAACAGCTCAGGTCCTGAAATGAATCTTTTTTTCGGGAAGATAAAGGAACGGAGCTATATGGGCGGCGAGGTGAGCTACTTTGTTGAACTCGGCAACCGGACGATACTCCATGTCATAGATGTGAGCAAAGGGCAGCCGTTGAAGCAGGGGCAGGAAGTGAGTGTGCGGGTGCCCCCGGAACAGTGCGGATTACTGCGGAAAGAAGAGGCCGCCGGCTGAGTCACTGCGGTGAAATACGGCGGTTGAGATGTATTGATGGGCCCTCTCTTTTCGGAGAGACGGCCCGTTTTGAATTGAAATGGAGACCAACGGAACGACCCTCGACCGCAAGACGAGGAGTTTTGTGAGAGTTGATCAAAATCAACTTCTGGGTCGGACTGCTCCGTTGGTCATGCCGGACTTGATCCGGCATCCAGAAATTCCAAGCACCGTAATCACTGGATTCCGGCTTCCGCCGGAATGACAAGTCGCTTCGCGACAACCCAAAACTTTTTTCGCCTGAAGGCGGGCTCTCTTTTTGCTTTCCGCTGTCTCAGCGGAAAGGGAAGAAACAGTTTCCTTGCGAACTTTGCGCCTTTGCGGTGAATAAATGGAGAGATGTAATGGACGTTTCCAGGATTGCCAGGTCCGTCCGGGACCGATTTCCGTCGCGGGTTATTTCCATTGACTCGCACACGGCGGGAGAACCGACCCGTCTCATTGTGGGAGGCTTTGATCCGATTCCGGGCGGTACCATGAAGGACAAACGCCGCTACATCATGGAAAATCTCGATGAGTTGCGCCTGCGCCTGACCCGGGAGCCGAGGGGCCACCGGGGCATATTTGCCGCGATACTCACCGATCCGGTCACCGACGGCGCTGATTTCGGTCTCGTATTCATGGACCCCCGTCGATATCCCTTCCTCTGCGGGCACGGCACCATGGGAGCGGTCGCCACCCTGATTGAAACCGGCGTCTTGAAGGCTGAGGAACCGGAAACCGCGGTTGTGGTCGATACCCCGTCCGGTCCCATGGAAGCGGTTGCGCGGGTGAAAGGTGGGGTGGTCGAGTCGGTGGGCATCAACATGGTGCCCTCGTTTGTGTACGGGGAAAACGAGACCCTTCGCGTCCCCGGCCTGGGAGAAGTTCTCGTGGATACGGTGTGTGTCGGCGGTTTCTTTGTGATGGTCTCAGCGGACCAGATCAACCTTGAGCCGGATACGGCCAATGCCGCTGAATTGATCCGGCTGGGCATGCTGTTCATCGAAGCCGCGAACGAACAGCTGAAGGTCCGTCATCCCACGCGCCCCGAGGTAATGACCGTCGATGTGGCTGAATTCTACGATCCGTCGGAGCACTCGAAGAACCGGGGCAGGAACGTGGTGGTTTACGGCGAGGCCCACATGGACCGTTCTCCCTGCGGCACCGGCACTGCTGCGAAAATGACCCTGCTCCATCGTCATGGCCTGCTGGGCATAAACGAGACGTTTACCAACTACAGCCCTCTGGGGAGCGTTTTCGAGGGCCGGATCGTCGAGGAAACAAGGATCGGAGACATCGACGGCGTGGTTGCCGAGGTCCGGGGCAGCGCATACATCACCGGTTTTCATGAATTTGTACTCGATTCTCGAGATCCTTTTCCCAACGGATATCTGCTATGAACGAGCATGGTCTTTTTCCCGATTTGATCCTGTGGAATGGAAATATACGGACCCAGGACATGGATCGGCCTCGTGCCGGGGCCGTGGCTGTCGGCCGGGGCCGCTTCCTGGCAGTGGGAGGCGATGAAGAGATACGATCCCTCGCGGGTCCGGACACCAGGGTCGTGGATCTCTGCGGCAGGCTTTGTCTGCCCGGCTTCATGGACGCTCATTTCCATTTTTATGACTGGGCTGTGCGCAGACTGCAATTGACCCTGGCGGACGCGAAGTCGTTCCAGGATTTCCTTAATCGGGTTTCCGCAGCCGTACGGGACACGGAACCCGGGCGCTGGATCCTGGGCCAGGGATGGAACGAAGCCGACTGGCCAGAGCATCGAATGCCCGCACGGGAAGATCTGGACAGGGCAGCTCCTTCCAACCCTGTCGCTCTCTGGCGGTGCGACTTGCACCTGGCCGTTGCAAACTCTGCGGCGCTTGAACTTGCCGGCATCAATGAAACCACTTCCGGTCTTCCCGAAGGCAGCATTGAAAAGGATGCATCCGGCAGGCCCACCGGTATTCTCCGTGAAGGTGCACCCAACCTCATCAAGGAAATCATACCTTCTCTCAAAGAAGATGAGATTTATGCCGCCATGCGGGAGGGCATCCACGTCCTCCATTCCCTCGGGCTTACTGCGCTGGAAGATATCCGGTTGATGGGAGGAGCGGCAGGAAAGGCCGCTTTCACGAACCTGCAGCTTCTCAGAAACGGCAATGACCTGGATCTGCGGTGCTGGGTGAGTATCCCGGGGGAACGCCTCGACGAGGCTGTCTCGCTCGGACTGAGGACGGGATTCGGCGACGATTATCTCAGGATCGGGCATGTCAAGTACTTCGCGGACGGGGGCATGGGCGCCCGCACCGCTTGGATGTTGGAACCCTATCTGGATGCCGGATACGGTATGCCCGCAACCCCCATGAAGGAATTGGAGAGGTCCCTGCGCCGTGCCGACAAGGCCGGGCTTGCCGTTGTCATCCATTCCATCGGCGACAGGACCAACCGTGAACTCGTGACCGTGTTCAAGGCCTTGCAGGAAACCCGGACGGACAATCGGACAGGCGGGGCTTCGCGTTCCCTTGTCCCGCACCGGATAGACCACGTCCAGATGATCCGGCCTGAGGACCTGGCGCGGCTTGCCCGGCTGGACGTGGTGGCCTGTGTACAGCCGCATAATCTCATTTTGGACATAGCCATGATTGACGAGTGTGTGGGAGAAAAGGGAAAATGGACCTACCCTTATCGCGACATGCTTGATCACGGCATTCGGACGATTTTCAGCTCCGATACACCTGTCTGCGACCCCTCTCCTCTGGCGGGCATCCATGCAGCGGTGACTCGACAGAGAAAAGACGGGACACCCGTAGGGGGCTGGTACCCGTCACAAAGGATCAGCGTCGAAGAAGCGGTCCGGGGATATACAATTGTGCCGGCCATGTGCTACGGGGTGGATGACAGAATGGGGAGCATTGCGCCCGGCAAGTATGCCGATATGGTGGTTTTGAGCGAGGATATCTACACTATCGATCCCATGAAAATCAGCGAAACAACGGTAGACGTGACCGTGTTTGACGGCAGGATTGTTTTTGAGCGTCAATAGACCGGCTGAATTGGAATTGGATAATTTCTTGTCACTGCCCTTTTTTCCTTGAGCGAAGCCCCGCGGACGGGACAAGCGGGCGGTGAAACCAGACAAAAAATGTGTGATCGGACGTATGGACTCAGATACTGCGGGATAATTTCAGCAGAATGAAGAGAGGAAAAAAATCGTTGGAAAATTTAAACAGGGGACTTCTTTTTTATCAGACCGGCAAGAAACTGCCCTTTATTAAGCGAGCCGAAGGCATTTATATGTGGGACCACACCGGAAAGGAATATATCGATGCCTGTTCCGGTGCAGTGATCTGCAATATTGGATATGGCAATCCGAGGATCGCGAAGGCGATTGCCGAACAGTCCGGCGACACCTTTTTCGCCTACCGGATTCACTTTGAGAATGAGCCGGCGGTCCGCTTGGCCATGGAGCTGGTTGAACATTCCGCCCCGCATCTGAACAGGGTCTTTTATGTGTCCGGAGGATCAGAGGCCGTGGAGTCGGCCATGAAACTCTGCCGCCAGTATTTCTACAACACAGGACAGGGTTCTCGTTCCGTGTTCATCAGCCGGACTCCTTCGTATCACGGAAGCACGCTGGGCGCTCTTGCGCTCACCTCATACGCTCCCCTTGAGATTCCGTTCCGGCCGATGATGCAGACATACCCGAAGATACCGGCTCCCTATTGCTATCGCTGCGCGTATCACAAGGAATATCCCCACTGCAATCTGGAGTGCGCCAGGGCTCTCGAAAAGACCATTCTGGAGCAGGGACCGGAGAACGTTGCCGCCTTTGTGGCGGAGCCGGTGGGCGGGGCCAGCACCGGGGCAGTGGTCCCTCCGGAGGACTATTTCGCGGTCATCCAGGAAACATGCAGGAAGTACGGGATACTCCTGATCCTTGATGAAGTTATGACCGCATTCGGCCGGACCGGGAAGCTTTTTGCCTACGAACACTGGAATGTTGAGGCGGATATTGTGGCACTGTCCAAGGGGATGGCTTCAGGATATTATCCCCTTGGTGCGATCATGGCACGTGACAGCATAGTAGACAAGGTGATAAACGGCGGTGGTTTTGCGCACGGCTATACCTATGCGGGCAACCCAATGGCCTGCGCCGTGGGTAGGGAGGTATTTCGGGTCATCAGAGAGGAACACCTTCCTGAAAACGCCGCCGGGATGGGACGCGTTCTGAAGGCCGGTCTGGAGGACCTCGAGAAACGTTACGGGATTATCGGCCAGGTCAGGGGAAAAGGTCTTTTGCTCGCTCTGGAGATGGTGAAGGATCGGGACACGCGCGAACCGTTTCCAGCGGAGAAGAACGTCAACATGCTCCTCACGAATGAGGCGTATGACGAGGGCCTTATCCTATACCCACGGAGGTCCATCAATGGTCTGTCGGGAGACCATGTGCTGGTTGCGCCGCCGTTAATCCTGAAGAAAGACCAGGCTGCGCAGATCCTCGATCGTCTGGATCGGGCATTCAAGCGGACCATGAAGAAACTCTGAAAAACTTTGCGGTCTTTGCCTTTTGAGCGAAGCGGGCGGTGAATCTTCGGATATTTGTGAGCAAACAGCGTTGGAGAGGGAAAGGTGATCGATAAACGCGTTTCGATTGAACAAGCGCTTGCACAAGTGCGCAACGGCGATTCAATCATGCTCGGTGGATTCGGAGTTCCGGGCACACCGTTTACCCTCATTGATGGATTGCTGGCACGGGGCACATCGGGATTGACCCTGATAAAAAATGAGGCCAACGAGGATGGAATGGGGGCCTCCAAGCTCGTGGAAGCAGGAAAGGTCAGAAAGCTGATCTGCTCACACCTGGGCCTGAATGCGACAGTGATCGGTATGATGAACCGGAATGACATCGAGGTGGAATTCTTCCCGCAGGGGATTCTGGCTGAAAAGATACGGGCCGGCGGGGCAGGCCTGCTGGGTTTTCTGACGGATATCGGTGTAGACACCATCCTCGCCAAAGAAAAGCGGTGTATTGAGATAAATGGCCGGAAGGCTATTGTTGAATCGGCCATGAGGGCTGAGGTGGCTTTGATTCACGCACACATGGCAGATCCTTTCGGGAACCTGGTGTATCGAAAGAGCGCCCGGAATTTTAATCCCCTGATGGCCGCTGCAGCGGATACGGTCATCGCCGAGGTGGAAAACCTGGTAAATACAGGAGACCTGGATCCTGAAAACATTCATACACCAGGGGCTTTCGTGGATTACGTGGTGGTCATTGAAGAAATAACCCCGGAATATGGCATCCTGAAGCACCATGCCCTATAAGGAAAAAATAGCGAAGCGCGCGGCAGGGGAAATAGTCGCGGGACAGGTCATCAACCTGGGCATCGGCATTCCGACGCTCATTCCAAAGTATCTTTCGCCTGGAAAATCTGTTTTTATCCATTCCGAGAACGGCATCCTCGGCATGGGTCCCCGGTGCGAACCTGGAAAAGAAGACCGGAACCTTATTGACGCCGGGGGAAATTATGTGTCTCTGGCCCAAGGGGCTTCCTTTTTCGACAGTGCACTCTCATTCTCTCTGGTCCGGGGAGGACGCCTGGACCTGGCCTTTCTGGGGGCCTTAGAAGTTTCGGAAACCGGGGACCTGGCCAATTGGATCATTCCCGGGAAGTTCTCTCCCGGTATTGGCGGGGGAATGGAGTTGGCTCAGAAAGCCAGGAAACTCATTGTCACCACAACGCATTCGGATCGAAAAGGACGCCCGAAAATACGCAGGAAATGTACATTGCCGCTCACTGCCAAAGGGTGCGTTGACACCATTATCACCGAACTTGCCGTGATCGACGTGACGCCGGAAGGGCTGGCGCTGCGGGAAATGGCCGAGAGTGCGGATCTGAATGAAGTGATGCAAAAGACCGGGTGCCCCCTCATCGTGCCGCAACAGGAGCTTCCCCGATTTTAGGTGTAGCCGTATTTTCTTGCTTCTGATTGCGGACGCGAACAGGCTCTGCCGATCCGGAATCTGAAAAGTGCATATCACATGAATCCCGACGCCCAGGGAGGGAGATTCAATCTGCAGGGAGAGACAGTATATGCTTGAGAATAAACAGGAAAAAAAACTGATAGAGACGGTAAATGGCCTGGCTGACGAAGTGCTCGACTACACCTGCAGGCTTGTGCGGGAACCAAGTACGCTCAAGAACGAAGGATCCGTCATGAAGGCAGCGGAAGAGGAACTGAGGAAACTCTCATTTAATCCGGTCAGCGTTCCCATTGACCCGGCAACACTTTCGCGGCATTCGGGATTTGCACCGGTACCCTGGGGATATGAGGGCAGAAAAAATGTGGTGGCGGTCCGGGAAGCGAATGCCACAGGGGGGCGAAGCCTTCTCTTCAACGGGCACCTGGACGTGGTCAGCCCCAAACCTTTGGACTTTTGGGATCGGGACCCCTTTATGCCGACTGTTCAGGACGGCTGGCTGTATGGACGAGGTGCCGGAGATATGAAATCAGGTGTTGCCGCCATGACCTATGCCGCCCACGCTGTGGATAAAGCCGGATTTGGATTGAGAGCGCCGGTGACTATTGAAACCGTCATAGACGAAGAATGCAGCGGCAATGGGGCCCTGGCCTGCCTGGACGCCGGATATGACGCTGAGGCCGTATTGATACCCGAACCGTTCGGACCCACCATTCTTACCAACCAGGTTGGGGTCCTCTGGTTCAAGGTCTCTGTCCAGGGCGCCCCGAGTCATGTGCAGTCTGCCTCGTCCGGCACCAATGCCATTGAAAAGAGCTATCATATCATCGGGGCCCTGAGGGAATTGGAAGCAGAACTGAACCGTTGTGATGTTCCTCCCAAGTACAAGGGTATGGAACATCCGATAAATCTGAATATTGGTATCTTTCATGGAGGCGATTGGCCTTCAACGGTACCTGCTGATGCTGAATTCCACGGCAGGCTCTCTTTTTTCCCCGGTGTTTCTTATGAGGAGATTTCCAGGCGGATTATGGAGACGGTTGAAACGGCAGCGAAAAGAGACCTCTGGCTGTCGGAAAATCCGCCGGTGATCGATTTCTATGGGTTCAGGTCGGAAGGGCACAGCCTGGCTCTTGACCTTCCTGCTTTTTCCACCCTGAATGCATGTCACCGGGCGCTCACAGGCGATGATGCAAGGGAATACATTTCCACCTGCACCACCGACCTCAGGGCCTTTACGCTGTTCGGGAACGGCCAGGCAACCTGCTACGGGCCGGTGGCCGAAAGGATACATGCGGCAAATGAACGGGTGAATATCCAGAGTGTCATACACGTTGCCAGAGCGTACGCCCTCTTCATGTGCCGGTGGTGCGGCCTTGTGGAATAGCGTCTCTTTTTCCACACAGAGCCACAGAGAACACAGAGAATCTTGATTTTTTGTCCATTGGGAGACACCGATGGACAAAAAAACGTGTCTGAAACAAAAGAATCATCTCTGTGACTCTGTGGCAAAAAATTTGGTTCACCCGACTAAAGGGTACTTTAAGGAAATTTTGAATGTCACAGGCTCTGCTCCTTTTTCTTCGATTCCAAGTCTCCCAGGCTGCTCTTTTCAGTGACTTATCCACGTCCCGCCTATTCTATAGGCGGGACTCCGCATTCACTTGGACTCCCGACCCTTCGGGCGGGTCCCCGGTTTGTCCCCATAGATAAGTCACGAAAAGAGGAACCCCTCCCGCCGGTCACGAAGAAAAAGGAGCAGAGCCTGTTTGAACTTTTTGGAAATTCTTGATCTCATAAGTACGAAAGATCCGGATGAACCAAAGATATCATTCTTTAGTTGTGACTATTCTGAGGGAAGGATTATGTGGTTGTGTTTACGAACACCTGCAGGAAGAGGTGAAATGAAATGGAAAACAAAGAGTTGCGGGTGAACGGGAAAAGGCTCCGGGAAAGCCTGGAGCGCATGGCGGAAATCGGAGCAATTCCCGGCAGAGGAGTACACCGGTTGGCCCTCTCTGATGAGGACAGGGAGGCCAGGGATCTTTTTGTCGGATGGCTGAAAGAAATAGACCTCGATGTTACCGTGGATGAAATGGGCAACATCTTTGGGAGGAGGACCAGCAAGAACAACGGCCTTCCACCGGTCATGGCCGGGTCACACGTGGACTCCCAACCGAATGGCGGCCGTTTCGACGGTATCCTGGGGGTGATGGGGACCCTTGAAGTATTGAGAACCTTGCATGAAAACCGACTTATAACCGAGCGTCCCATTGTTATTGTGGACTGGACCAATGAGGAGGGCTCCCGTTTTGCTCCTGCTATGGTCGCATCAGGCGTATGGGCCGGAGCACTGGACCGTGACTGGGCCTATGATCGAACTGATATCAACGGAAACCGGTTTGAAGACGAACTGGTTCGCATCGGGTACAAAGGGCAGACTCCATGCAGGGCATGGCCGGTTCATTGCTATTATGAATATCACATTGAACAGGGGCCCGTCCTGGAAAAGAGAGGAAAGGTCATAGGGGCGCCAAAGGGGATTGTCTGTCTGCACTGGTATGATGTGTTTCTGGAGGGGGTGGCAAATCAGGTGGGTCCTACTCCCATGGCGGGAAGGCATGATGCCCTGTGCGCTGCAGCGGAAATGATTTTGAAGGTCAACGAACTCCCGGACCGTGTGGGCGGCGATCTGGTCGCAACGGTCGGTGAAATTGAGAATCATCCGAACTCAAGGAATATCATTCCTGGCAAGGTGCATTTCACAGTGGATATCCGCTCCTGGGATGATGATCATGCCGTAAAGGCATGGGACCTGGTACGCAAAGATTTTGAGGACATTGCCTCTCGAAGGGGTTGTCCCATGAGTATAGAAGAAACCTGGAAGGTGCAGCATTCGCCGTTTGACGAAACACTGGTGCGGCGAATCCTGGATGCGGCCGACCAGTTGGGGTACCCCAATATGCGTATGGTCAGCGGAGCCGGTCACGACGCCAGTTATATGAATCAGATTTGTCCGACCGCCATGATTTTTGTCCCCAGCATTGGAGGCCGGAGCCATGTCGAGGCTGAAAATACCAGCTGGGAAGACTGTGCAGCAGGTGCAGACATCCTGCTGCATGCCATCCTCCACTCGGCCCAGGAGGGGTGAATGTCGGTATTATCACAAGTCGGCTGGACTTTCTGACTATGGGGATGCAGCATTGTATGCGCCGTCGGCGGCCAATCATTCCTTGAGGGTCGATGCCTGTTTTTCGAGGATATGGGAGATATCCTTTATGAGGGAGGCAGACACTTCTTTCAGGGCTTGGCTCATGGCCCACGCGAGACCTTCCGGACTCTCACTTTTGAGGCTTTTGCGGGCCAAATAGGTTTTTTCAGAAAGGATTCTCTCGTTTCCGGTTGATTTATCGGGTTTGGAGAGAATGATTCTCATGCGCAGAAAAGCTTCCCTGTGGCCGGAAAAATCCCGTTCCAGAAAATCTTCAACAACACCTTTCAGCCGGTACGCATCGGTTGGTGGAAGGTATTCCCGGTATACCCGGTGAAAGGTGCGCGATTCTCGCAGATCTCTTGCCAGAAGGGAGGAAACCATTTCGCCAGGTCTTCTCTCCCACCGGTGATAGAGATAGGCCTCCCTCTCAAATTTGTTACGGCTGTAAATCATACGCTCAGTATCATAGGGGGGATCTGCGATAAACCGGTCAACATAGAGATCGCTTTTCAGCGTCTTGGTCCCCTGAATGTGCGGAGCGGTATATTCCAGGGTATAGTAGTAAAATGCGGGCGTTTTCTGTTTGAGGTCAAGGCAGCCCCCCAGACACAGAAATAATGCGAGACCGATTATCAGGCAGCGGTTTTTTGCTGTTTGCGTCATTGATACGGGACCTCTTTCCTCAGAAGCATTCATTGGCCGTTCTCACGAACAGGGACCCTGGGACGGGGAGGAGTCCCAAAGAGCAGAAGCGACGGCTGGTTGGAAATCAGATCGAGCAGTTGTTGCAGTTCCTCGCTTGCCTGTTCCAGATTGTGGGCGGTTGCCCGGATACGCTGGTACACATCCTGGGTTCGCAAATCAGTCTGCTGAATGAATGCATTCGCGTTCCCCATGACTTTATCCGCCTTTTCCATTGCTATCCGGAAATTGGAAAGCGCTGTTTTGATCTGGTCTCTGTTTTCTGTCAGGATCACGTCAGCTTTGTCTGTGAGGATGGTTATTCGTTTCACCAGTTTGCCTGCCTGGTTCATGGTTTGTCCCAGTGCTTCGGCGGATGCCTGAAAGGAGTGGATGAGGGTGGTCCATGCATCAGGCTCAACAATTTTCTGCATCCTTCCCAATACGCTGTCCATTTTATTGGAAATGTTCTTCACGTCCATGTCGGCCATTTTTTTATCCAAGGTTTCAAGGACCTGCTTCATCCTGATGGAGATGTCCCTCAGATCCAGGTTTCTCATCTCCTGGAGCACATCCGAAATCCCGCTCAGCAGGTTGCTCATTTCAGAGCGCTCGGAGGCGATAACAGGGTATTGCGTGGGAAAGGTGATTTTGGGGGACCGATAGACTCCTCCTTTTATTTTTCGTTCCAGTTCCACAAACACGGTCCCTGTAATGCCCACCGCCCGCAATTGGGCAACGATGTGTTGATCCAGGGCCTGGTGTGTTTCTATTTTCAGGACCACCTGGATCAATTTTCCGTCCGGCGCCACGCGGATGCTTTCCACGCGCCCGATGGGAACCCCTCGGTACTTCACCGGTGAGTCTTGCATGAGACCCTGTACCGATTCATCAAAATAGGTGACATAATACCGACCCTTTTGGAAGAGGTGGGTCACCCCGAGGAGAATGAGAAGTACTACCACCAGGACGGTCCCCCCGAGGACGAAAACTCCAACCGCAAATTTCGTTCTTTTTGTAGCCATCGTTACCGGTGCCTCTGGACGTCGGCTTCGGTCAGCCTATTGAAAAAGCTTCTCACGAGAGGGACCTGACTGTGCGCCTTCAGGTAATGTGGGTCGCCTTCGGCAATAATCCCCTTCGTCTGTTTGTCCAGCATGATTACCCTGTGTGCCACCCTCAGGATGCTCGGCAATTCGTGGGTGACCAGGACCATGGTTGTCCCGAATGTCCTGTTCAGGTAGTCAATGAGGAAATCCAGTTCCGCGGAAGATATGGGGTCGAGCCCTGCCGAAGGTTCATCAAAGAAGAGGATCCGGGGATTCAAGGCCATAGCCCTCGCCAGTGCGGCTCTTTTTTTCATCCCTCCACTCAGTTCAGCGGGGAAAAAGTGTTCATATCCATCCAGTTTCATCATGGTGAGCTTGAATCGCACCAGGGCGTTCAATGCCTGCTCGGGTAATTCGGTATATTCCCGCATGGGTAAGGCTACATTTTCGGCCAGAGTCATGGAACTGAAAAGTGCATTGTTCTGAAAAAGAACCCCTATTTTTTTCAGAATTCGATGGGAGATCTCATCATCCGCACCGGTTATCCTGTCACCGTCAATGATCACTTCCCCCCGGGAAGGTTGCAGCAACCCGATCATATTCTTCATCAAGGTGCTTTTTCCGGAACCGGTTTCACCCAGAATAGCCAGAATTTCTCTTTCATAGACATCAAAACGAATCCTGTCGAGGATGAGTGTTTCCCCATACTTCGCCTGCAGATCTCGTACCCTGATGATCGGCCTCGCTTTCATATGATAGCTACCCCCAATAGGTGCGGATGATGGCAAAAATCGAGTCGGCCAGGATGATGAGAAAGATGCTGGTTACGACAGAGGACGTGGTTGCCGTGCCCACCGCTTCAGCCCCGCCATGGGCCTGGAAGCCCCTGAGGCATCCGATCCAGGCGATCAGGGCGGCAAAGGCGGCGCCCTTGACGAATCCCCATCCCACATCAAAGGGGGTAACCGCCCGAAGTGTTTCATCCAGATAGCCTCGCAGAGAGAGGTTCAACATGGAGACGCCCACAAGCAGGCCTCCCATAATCGCGAACAGATCGGAGAGCAATGTGAGTATGGGAACGACAATGACGCTGGCAATAAGTTTCGGGACTGCCAGAAACAGGGTCGGATCTATACCCATGACATGAAGGGCGTCCACCTCTTCTGAAATTTTCATGGTGGAAATCTCCGCCGCAAAGGCAGACCCGGATCTGCCCGCAACAATGATGCCCGTGATGATGGGACCCAGTTCCCTCACCATGGCAAGCGCTACCAGAGATGCCACATAGATATTGGCACCGAATTGACGCAATTGCACGGAAGACATGAACGCCATAATAAAGCCCATGAGAAAACTGATCAGCGCTATGATGGGGACAGCGTCTACGCCCACTTTTTCCATGGAAAGGATCATATTGCCCCATCGAAGTCTCCCGGGGTGTCTGAGAACGTGCATGCAGGCGAGAAACAGTGACCCTACGAAAGAAATCATGAATCTCAGATCAGTCGCCGTTTGTAATGATGCCCCTCCCAGTCGGACAAGAAGACCGGGAGATTCCTGTTTGAAGAATGACGCAGCTTTTTCAAAATGTTCCGGCGGGAGCATTTTCAGCAATTCTTCTGTCCGATTGTCTGTTCCCGGTATTTCGACGATACCTCCCCACGTCTTTGTCACTCTTTTTAACTCAAAAATTACTGCGATACCAAAATCTTCCATGCTGGTCACTTGTGAAAGATCGATGGAGAGGAGTGATGGACGAAGTCTTTCCACATCGGCCAATAATCGCTTGAACATGGAGCCGGCACACCGGTGATCCATACACCCTGAAATGCGGAGAAGAAATGCGCTCTCTCCCACCGGCATCAAAGTGTACTCAGCGTTTTCCGTCTGTATGGTATTTTTCTCAGATTTCATGATCTCCTTTTGCAGGATCAAAGATCTTTGAACCGGAGTTCCTTGAGCCCTTGCTCATCAATGCCGTATTTCTTCTTGAGAAGATCCGTGTTCATCTGGAAAAGGAGCCAACCCGTCTGCGTTCCGTCTCTCTTCAGAGGAAAGGCCAGATCGATCTGTTTCCGGCCCATGGGATAGCCTGGCTCCGGGCGAAAGAGTGTGAGTACACAGTGCACCGATCCGGTGATTGGCTGAAACGGGATAGCCCCATAACTTGTGCCTGCCATGGTTACGCCGCCTGATCCGTCGGCCGGTCCGGCGGCAAATACTCTTTTGTCCTCGTCAAGCACGACAATTCTTTCGTAGAGCCCGTTTTTCCTTTGGTGTTTCCGGAGGAAGGTATCCAGCAGGAAGAGCGCCTTTTTCTGGTCGCCGGATCGAATGACCGGCTCCAAGGAGGAGGCAAGCAGGAATCTGTCCCTTGAAATGAGACTCTGCAGTTCCATCTTGGTCATATCATTCATACCTTGCCTGTTCCAGGGGAAAAGGGCTGGCCGGAAGAGGGCGACTGCCAGAAACACGGTCAGCAGTCCCGCAGGAAAGAGCCAGAGCCAGATGCGCCGCAGCCTTTTTTCTATCCTGATGGAGGTGGTCACATCCCGGCACAGGAAAAGGATGCCTTGAGAATGGTGCTGTCCACCGGAAAGGACATTTGTGCTTACGGAGATGTAGCGAGTCCCTTTTCCGGGATGATGTATGCTCAGAACTCTTTCTTTGAGCGGGGCATTTGAGAGAATTTCATTCAGGAAATTTCGGAACTCTTCCCTGTCTTCGAAAAGCATTTCAGCGGGCTTTTGGTACATGCCTTCCCAGTCACGTCCGTACAGCTCTTCTGCCGGGCTGTTCCAGGAAAGGATCTTCCCCTGCTTGTCGGTCATGAGGAAGGCATCGGGGAGGTGATCGCACAGTTCTTTTATCCCGGAAAGGACGTGGCTCGCCACATTGACTTCCTCTGCCAGACTCCTTGGAATATCCCATGCGACCTCAGGGAATCTTTTTAGGAAATCCTTCACCTCCTTGTATGGGATCAGGAGAATCCTCGTCTCATCTACCGCTCGTACCGTGGCTGTTCTCTTTGTCCCAAGCACGAAGGAGATTCTTCCAAGCACGGCCCCCGGCTCGGTGATCTCCTGCATTTTCTGGTCCCCTCGAAAGACCTCCAGTCTGCCGGAAATGAGGATACAGAGATCCCGGGAGAAATCGCCCTCGTTGCAAAGTGTCTGGCCGGGTTTAATGGTGGTCAGGTAACTCTTGACTTTCTGGTCTTCAAGCATATGTTGCAGGGCGGTTTTTTCCATATCGGCATTTCATCGAGCGACGGGGGGCATAACTTCGTCTTCTCGAGTCTTGTTCGCCTCCTGTTTCGAGTGTATCATGTAATTGTGCAGGGCGGTCTGCAGGGTTTCCTCGGCGAGGAGTGCGCAATGGAGATGGTCGCTCGGCAATCCGCCGACGGATTCACGGATCTTGGCGGCATCGATCTGTAGGATTTCATCAGGGGTCTTGCCCTTCGACAGATCGGCAGCGGCGCATATGGAATTCATGCTGTGCGCGCATCCGTCCGTCCAGCATGACGTTTCAGCAACCCTGTCTCCTTTGAACTTCAGGCGTAGCTCCATGGTATCGCCGCATGAACCGGTTATCCTTGCTGCGGCATCGGGGTTTTGCACATGGGGAGTGAGCAGATAGGAGGCCAGAAACCACAGGAGCACAACAACGGAAAGAACTCCGCACCCCAGGAGAATCCACAAAATTTGATGCAGCATACCGTTTGTACTCCTGAAATAGTCCCCATTTGTCCCCGGCCTTCACGCCGCTCCGGGCTGCAGGCAGGTATCGCGTGTTATTATAGATATCAGAAGTACGCATGTCAAACCGGCTGTGCTTCCCTGATCCACCATCGATGCATCATTCCTCCGCCTTGTCTAACCTCTCCCTGACCAGGTCCCCGGCGCGTTCCGGAATTTCCACTTCTTTTTCTTGACATACGCGTGTGAGAAGATAATTTAAGAGGGTTGCTTCGGGATGTGCAGATGAAAGGAGGAAATGAACATGAAAGAGAGACATGGGGTGATTGGAGCCCTTGCGGGAGTGTCTTTGTTGACGGCTATACTGGTTTCCTGCGCCTCCATAACGAATTTGAAGGTGCTGTATCAACTTCCGCAGAGTTCCAGCCGGTTTTCAGGCCGTGCGGTTTCGTTCGCCCTGAATGATGCCCGTCCTTCAAGGGGCATCCTGGGGGAAAGTGCACGGAAAGAACTCAAGAATTTCCCCGGAAATATCATCTACAGTATTGCAAAATATAAACAAAACGGCTTCAGGCTGGGACCCTATCAATTGACGGACATGGTAAAAGACGCGTTTAAACGACGGCTTGAGAATATGGGTTTTCGCGTACTGCCGGCCGGTGAAACCTCCACTCCCCGGATAACCGTTGTGCTCCAGGAATTCTCCCTTGATTTCTTCAGCCGCAAGTGGGTGGCAAAAATGAGATATGAAGCCAGGCTCGAGGAAAATGGCAAGCTTCTTGCTACCCAAAGCATCAGTGCCGAGACGGAGCGCTATATGGTGCTCACCAAGAGGGGGGCCGATGAGGCCCTCGGAGAGGTCTTTACGGATGCAGTAAACAGACTTGACGTGGGAAGGCTGCTTGAGCAGGCCCGGCTCTGAGAATCGGAATCATTGCGGTGGAGATCAGAGCACGGGAAAAGCGGAAGATTATTCCATTTTGCATTCAAGATGATACCTAGGCGGGAAAAAGCGGACGACGGAGGCGTACATGAACAGTACGTGGAGGAGTCCGCGACGCAGCCAACACCGGTAGCGCTTGAATGCGAATTGGAATCAGTACATCAGAAGGGTATATGGCGACAGCGGCGTTTTGACATGCAGGATATCAAGAAAGATCTTGCTTTCCTTGAGGAAGCGGTTTCAGAGCGAGTTGCATGGGAGTGATTTGCTGAAGGATCGGAGATAGCCGTCATTACAAAGAATGGGCACTATGGAAGAAGCAAGGAAAGAGGAGGGCGCTGAAGAGCGAAAACACGGCCTGACCAGCTGGCTTAAGGCAAGGTTCTTCGGAGTGAGCAAGGACGCGCGTATGGTGGACGAGGCCTTTGTAGCCGAGTTGTCGGATATACGGCGGGTCGGGCGCTACGAAATTCTGGACAAATTGGGCCAGGGGAATATGGGCATGGTGTTTCTGGGGAAGGACCCTTTCATTAAAAGGGATGTGGCAATCAAAATTTCCAGTCCTTCCGCAGACCTGGACGGATACAAGGCCGAAAAGTACCGGGAGCGATTTTTCACCGAGGCCCAATCTGCAGGCAGGCTCATGCATCCGAACATCATCGCTATTTACGATGCCGGCATGTATCGCGAGTTCTGCTATATCGCAATGGAATACGTGGATGGACCGACCCTCGTCAAGTTCTGTCGAACTGAAAATCTTCTTCCGGTCAGTAAAGTCGTTGAAATCATGTTTGCGGCATGCAAGGCCCTTGATTATGCACACAAGCATGGTGTGGTGCACCGTGATATCAAACCTTCCAACATCATGGTGGGGCGCGGCGGTGCGATCAAGATCGCAGATTTCGGGATTGCCTGCATTGAAACAGAGGTGCCTTTTGAAAGGGGCATAGTAGGTTCACCCTGTTACATGTCTCCTGAGCAGGTACGGGAGGAACCCATCGAGGATAAGAGTGATATCTTTTCCCTCGGTTGCGTCATGTATGAGCTGTTGACCGGACAGCGGGCCTTTTCCGGGGACAACTATTTTTCGATCCTCTACAAGATAACCCATGAAGAACCGATCCCTGTTTCCCGTACTCGAAAAGGTCTGCCGGAGATATTTGACAGAATTATCCAGAAATCCCTGTCCAAGGATCCGGGTACTCGCTATCAGACGTGCATGGATTTCGCCTACGATCTCCGGGTGGCTCTCCGGGGTCTGAAGGGAACGGTAAAGAAATCAAAGATGGAAGATGTGGTAGATTATGTGCACCATGTTCCATTTTTTGAAAATTTCACCAGGGACCAGGTAAAAGAGATCCTGATGGCCAGCAACCTTGTGAAGGTGAGAAAAGAAAGGGTGGTGGTCAGTGAAGGAGAAATAGATGATTCTTTCTATATCATATTAAGCGGGAAGGCGGCGGTTAAGAAAGGTGGTCGCATTATCGCCGTGATTGCCCGGGGAGAGTGTTTTGGCGAGATGTCTTATTTGAGTGGACAAACCCGCGCTGCGACAGTTGTCGCGATATCGGATTGTATCATGATGCGTATCAGCGCAACCTTGCTGGACCGTTCATCCGAATCCATCCAATTGCAATTCCTGAAGCAGTTTGCCGTTACTTTGCTTACCCGTCTCGCAAGGAGCAACCAGAAAGAATTTTGATGCGGTGACGGGCCTTGGCAGGTTCTCCCTATCTCGAGTGCAGAAGAGCGTGGCACTCAGGGAAGAAACCATTTCTTCCGTTCCGACGCTCCCGATAAAATTACTTCGCGCTTCTCTGTCTTCAGCGTAATATCTGTTTTCTTTTGCCGTCTTCTCAGCGACAAAAGAAATGGCAGTTCGCTTTGCGCTCTTTGCGCGTTGAGCGAAGCCCCGGGAACGGGACAAGCGGGCGGTGAAAATCTCTAAGGAAGACCCTGTTGAAGTTGTGAATTCATGGACGATGAGAATGGGACGAAAGAACCGCAAAAGAGAATCTGTGATCGCAGAAAAAGAAAAAGTATTCCTGATCAGCCTGGGATGTCCGAAGAATCTCGTAGACAGCGAGAACATGCTTGGACTCTTGAAGCAGGCTGATTTCGAGTTTGCAGCAACGCCGGCTGAAGCGGATGTGGCGGTGATCAACACCTGCGGCTTTATTCGAGCTGCAGTGGAGGAGGCGATCGACACCATCCTGGAGATGGTGGAATTGAAGAAACAAGGCGTGCTCAAGCGAGTGATTGCGACCGGCTGCATGGTGCAGCGATATGGCTACAAGCTGCAAAAGGAGGTCCCTGAGGTGGATATCTGGCTGGGGACCGGTGGGATGGAAAAGATTGTCGATGGCGCAAAAGGCGGTATTTCTGACGCCACCGGCGCGGTCTATCTGGCCAGGCCCGACTACCTGGCCGATAACACCGTTCCGCGGATTCAGACCACTCCATTTTACACGACGTACCTGAAAATCGCAGAGGGGTGTTCTCACCACTGCTCCTACTGCATGATCCCCCGGCTGAGAGGGCCATATCGAAGCCGTACGCTTGATTCACTCCAGGATGAAGCGGAAAAAATGGTGGCATCGGGCGTCAGAGAAATCAACCTCATTGCCCAGGACACGACCTTTTTTGGGAGCGACTGGCAAGGAAACGATTCCTTGGAAGACCTGTTGGAGCGTCTTGCGACGATAGAAGGTCTTGAGTGGATCAGATTGCTTTACTGTCATCCTGACAGGATTTCTGATCGGTTACTGGCACTGCTGGATTCCGAGAAAAAGATTTGTCCTTACATTGATGTGCCGTTCCAGCATGTCAACCGTGAAATCCTGAAAGCAATGGGAAGGCCGCTCCATGGAGAAACACCTCTTGCCGTGGTGCGAAGAATTCGATCAGGGAATCGCCACATATTTCTCAGGACAACCCTGATGGTGGGGTTCCCGGGAGAAACGGAATCAATGTTCCAGGAGTTGTCCGCGTTCATAGAGGAAGCGCGTTTTCATCACCTTGGCGTGTTTGCCTTCAGCCCCGAAAAGGGAACTGCCGCGTACCGGCTGAAGCCGAAGGTTGCACCTGAGGTGGCGGAACAGCGGATGTCTGTCCTCCTGGAACGCCAGGCTGCTGTTTCCCTGGAGTTGAATCGGGAGTTAGTAGGAAGAGTGGTTCCGGTCCTTGTGGAAGGAGCATATGAGGAGACGCCGCTGCTCCTGTCAGGCAGGACTGCCGGTATGGCGCTGGATGTGGATGGGCGTGTGTTGATAAACAAAGGCACCGGATTCCCCGGTCAGATTATGCCTGTTCGCATCACCGAGGCACATACGTATGATGTGGTCGGGGAAATCGTGGAAGACCGCAGTCCAGAATTCTTTTGACAAGCATTGTCTTTTCTTTCTACACTTGTACATAAAACAGGTCAATCCAGGGGTGTGCTTCACGTGTTATCTACGGAAAGCGACAAGCAGATCTTAACAAAATATACGCCGTATTTCGCAAGAATCGACGGGGAAGTCGAGAATGTCCTCAAGTCCCGGATATCACTCATTGAAGAGATTGGCGGACATTCCCTCCTGGGGGGAGGTAAAAGACTTCGACCTCTTCTCTTTATTCTTTCCTGCCATCTCTGCGGGTATGATCATGAAAATCTTTACCGGCTCTCCACCATTTTCGAATATATCCACTCGGCCTCCCTGCTTCATGATGATGTTCTTGATAACGCCAACACCCGGCGCAAAAAGCCCAGTGCCAATCACCTCTGGGGCAACCATGCCGCTGTCCTGGAGGGGGACTTCCTGTATTCCAAGTCTTTTTGCGTGGCAGTTGAGGCCGATAATCTGGCGTTTTTAAGACTGATTACCGATACCACCACGCAGATGGCGGAAGGGCAGATCCTGGAGTTGCTCCATACGAACGATTGGAACATGCACAAGGAAGTGTACCTGGACATTATCAACGCAAAAACCGCCGTGCTCATTTCTGCTGCATGCGCCGGCGGGGGCATCCTGTCATCTGCGGATGAGAGAGAAGTGCGGGCTCTGGGCAAGTTCGGCCAACTTATGGGCATGGCCTTTCAGATCATGGATGATCTCCTGGACTATACGTCAAATCAGACGGTGTTCGGGAAACCTGTGGGGAAAGATATCAGGGAGGGCAAGGTCACTCTTCCGCTCATATATGCCCTGGAGCAGATTGAAGACCGGGAGAAAAGGCGCATCCGGAATCTTTTTGGACAGCACGAGCCATCAGAAGAAGAATACCAACGCCTTATTGATCTGGTACGCAAGAACGGCGTCCTGGATCGAGTGCATGCGGAAGCGATAAAATATGTGGATGAGGCCGCACTTTGCCTGGACGGATTTCCTGATTCCCCCATCAAGGAGAACCTCCTCGAACTGAACCTCTTCATTATTGAGCGGGACTATTGAACGAATGATCATCCTCAAAGACGAATGGTGAGAAAATCGCGTGCCAGGATCAATTCGCCTTTGTAGGTTTTTCTGCACTGGGCTGTAATATCAACCTCCAGACATTGCGGATAGAAATGGGTAAGGAGGAGGCGTCTTGCGCCGGCGAGAGCGGCCATTCTCCCTGCCATGGAAGGAGTCAGGTGTCCGGGCACGTCATGCCCGTCCGGAAAAGAAGCTTCCAGGATGAGGAGGTCTGCACCCCGTGCCAGATCAATAAGCTCTTCGCTGAATGCGGTATCACCGGAATAGACAATGCTTCTGCCCAGTTCATTCTCTATCCTGTAGGCCAGACTGTTCGCTGTATGCTTTGCCCGGGCACAGAAAATGTTCACACCCGCGAAGGTGAAAGGCTGTTTCCCGCCGGGATGCAGCTCGAGAAGCCTGAGGACTTCCGGAGGAAGGTCCAGGCAACCATCGTAGGCGCCCTGAATTCCCCCGAGAAATGACACAAGGCCTGGAGGTCCGGCAATCGTAAGACGCTGCCTGTGGGGAAGGATGTCAGGATTACGGGTGGCAAAAAAGAGATGGGTGAGCCCCGCAGTATGGTCGGGGTGAAAATGGGTGAGGAAGATATGCCCGATTGCCGGATGAGCTATTCCGGCCCTTGTCAATTGATGAAGAGTGCCTGGGCCGAAATCAAAAAGAATGGGAGATCCGCCTGCCAGGAGAGCCAGGGCCGGTGCTGATCTGTCGGCAAGGGGCATGGCTGTTCCCGATCCCAGGATGAGAATGTGCATGAATTCCTCCTGAAAGCGCGAAGTCATGTTTCAAATGTTTCATGTGTTCACGAGCCTACATCTATTTCACCCGGAATGGCAAGCTGAAAAAGGCCATTTCATCGTTCACGGCATGCAGTAAAATGGAGAAAATAACCTTCCCACAAATGCTCTTCGGGGCAGGTTTAAACACCCGGTCCCGGTTGCCAAAAAATCTTGAAATTCCCCATACATTTTTTCTTGACAAGGGTTAACGATTCAATGTAGAAATGTTTGTGCTAAAATGCACAAGGATGCAGGTAAATTAGGGTCAGGAATGGGACCGTCGTTTTGTGACCCGAATATGGTGACTACAAACAAAAAGGAGGATATTGTATGTCGAATTTGATTGCGCCCCATGGCAAAGAAGAGAGATTGATACCCTTGATGCTGGAAGGTGATGCGCTCAAGGCGGAAACAGCAAAAGCTGAAGGCATCAAGAAACTGACCATTTCCACGAGAGAGACCTCCGATCTCATTATGATGGGAATAGGAGCTTTCACGCCCCTCACCGGCTTCATGACCAAGGCAGACTGGCAGGGCGTCTGCGACAAGTTTCTCATGGCCGACGGTACCTTCTGGCCCATCCCCATTACCCTTTCCACGGACGACGAGGAGGTCAAGGAAGGCGACGAAGTTGCACTGGTGGATGTTGAAACCGGGACCACCATCGCCACCATGCAAATCTCGGAAAAGTACACCATTGACAAGGACTATGAGTGCAAGTCGGTTTTTACCACGACGGATACGGAGCATCCCGGCGTGGCGAAGGTTATGGCCCAGGGAAAATATAACCTGGCCGGCCCCGTCAAGGTAATCAGCGAAAGCTATTATCCTGAGGAGTTTAAAGGTCTTTACCAGTGGCCTTCAGAATCCAGAAAGACTTTTGAAGAAATGGGATGGCGCCGGGTGGCCGCGCTCCAGTTGCGAAACCCCATGCATCGTTCCCACGAATTTCTTGCCAAGATAGCGGTGGAAGTGATGGACGGCGTCTACATCCATCAGCTGGTTGGCAAGCTGAAACCCGGGGATATCCCTGCTGATGTTCGGGTGCGTGCCATTCAGGCCCTGGTGGATAACTGGTTTGTGAAGGGGACCGTGGTGCAGGGCGGATACCCCATGGAAATGCGGTATGCCGGTCCCAGGGAAGCCTTGCTTCACGCCACGTTCCGCCAGAACTACGGCTGCAGCCATATGATCATCGGGCGTGATCACGCAGGGGTCGGTGACTATTATGGCCCGTTTGATGCCCAGAAAATCTTCAACGAGATCCCGAAAGGCGGTCTCAAGTGCGAGAACCTGAATATCGACTGGACATTCCATTGCTATAAATGCGGTGGCATGGCTTCCATGAGAACCTGCCCCCATGGGAAAGAAGACCGGTTGCTCCTCTCCGGAACCATGGTCCGGAAGACCCTGTCCGAGGGGGGTGATCTGCCTGCTGAATTTTCACGCCCGGAAGTTGTAGCTATTCTGCAGGATTACTACCAGAATCTTGATGAAAAAGTGGAAATCAAGCTCCATGGTGCAGCGACAGGGGATGTGAAAAAGTAACGTGCTGGAAAAGACTTTTTGAAGCCGGAAACATGCGCTATCATTCAAGCAGGAACAGAAAATTCAAAAGTCATCAATTACGGAAAGGAGGTGCAAATCAGGCGTTTGTACAAAAAGGTAACTGACCATGATTTGAACTTGTAAAAGAAGGAGGTACAATAATGCCAAGTTATGTAATAACTGAGAAATGTGACGGTTGCAAAGGGCAGGACAAAACCGCTTGCATGTACATCTGCCCCAACGACCTGATGGTGTTGGATAAGGAAAAAATGAAGGCCTATAATCGCGACCCAATGATGTGCTGGGAGTGCATGTGTTGCGTCAAGCTGTGCCCGCAGCAGGCCATGGATGTGCGCGGATATGCCGACTTTGTTCCCTTGGGAGCAAGCGCGACCCCGCTCAGGGGCTCCCAGGATATTATGTGGACGGTAAAGTTCCGTGACGGCAGTCTGAAAAGATTCAAGTTCCCCATCAGGACCAATGAGGAAGGCTCTGCGGACCCCTTGGGTGGATATCCGGCCCATGATGATCTGAGCAGTCAGGCCCTGGCAACTGAGCCTGCATCTCTGGGCCTTGATGCAGTTCCGACACTATAATCAGAAAAGGAGGTATATAGACTATGGCAAATTTTGAAACAGTAGAAGTGAGCACCGACCTCCTGATCGTCGGCGGGGGATTTGGAACATGTGGGGCGGCCACGGAGGCGGCATATTGGGCCAAGAAAAACGGCTTGAAGGTCGCCATGGTGGACAAAGCTGCCCTGGATCGAAGCGGTGCCGTGGCCATGGGCCTTTCGGCGATCAACCAGTACGTTGGAGTGAGAGACGGAGAAAACACGGTAGAGGACTATGTCCGTTACGTACGTCAGGACCTCATGGGAATCTCCCGGGAGGACCTGGTCTATAATATTGCGCGCCATGTGGATTCCACCGTGCATCTCTTCGAGAAATGGGGTCTTAAGATCTGGACGGACGAAGAGGGCAAGTATGTCCATGAAGGCCGGTGGCAGCTCATGATCAACGGTGAATCATACAAGATCATTATTGCAGAGGCCGCCAAGAATGCCCTTGCAGATGCGGGTGGTGAAATTTACGAAAGGGTGTTTATTACTGATCCACTGGTGGAGAACAATAGGATCGTGGGTGCAGTCGGCTTCAGTACCCGTGAAGAAAAGTTTTATGTGTTCAAGGCCAAGGCTGTCATCGCCGGAATGGGTGGCGCAGTACACGTGTTTCGCCCGAGGTCCGTTGGCGAGGGTCTCGGTCGTTCCTGGTACCCACCCTTCAACAGCGGTTCCAGCGCGTACTTCACCCTCAAGGCCGGTGCCGAGATGACCTGCCAGGAAGTCCGGTTTATCCCGGTGAGATTCAAAGACGGGTATGGCCCGGTCGGTGCATGGTTCCTGCTCTTCAAATCCAGGGCGATCAGCGCCGAGGGCGGTGAGTACATGGCTGTCAGAAAAGACGAGCTTCAGAACTGGGCTCCCTATGGCCTGGCAAAGCCCATCCCGGCAAACTTGAGGAACTATCTCGGTATGCTGGATATGGATGCGGGCCTGGGACCATTGTACATGGAGACCAACGAAGCCATTGGCAAACTGGCTGACCAGTATAAGGACGATCCCAAGGCCTTCAAAAAGAAGATGAAGGAACTTGAGGCAGAGGCATGGGAGGATTTTCTGGATATGACCATCTCCCAGGCCATTCTCTGGGCTTCCCAGAATGTCAAGCCCGAAGAGAAACATTCCGAGATCGCCGCGTGTGAACCCTATTTCATTGGTTCTCACTCCGGCGCTTCCGGCGCTTGGGTGAGCGGTCCCGAGGATCTGGATACTCCATACAAGTGGGGATATGCCAACATGACGACCATTGACGGGCTTTTCGCCGTTGGTGATGCCTCCGGCGCATCCAGTCACAAGTTCTCTTCAGGGTCCCATGCTGAAGGACGGATTGCCGGGAAGTCGGCTATCAAGTATATCGTGGAAAAGGGCGCGGAGCCTGCCGTTGATACGGGCAAGGTGGAGGAACTGAAGGCCAAGATCCTGGCCCCGCTGGATCTGTGGGCAGCCCATTGTAACGAAACCACGGATCCTGAAGTCAATACCAACTACATTCTGCCCCGGCAGTTCATGTTCCGTCTCCAGAAGATCATGGACGAATACGCCGGTGGTGTTACCTCTGCGTTCAAAACCAGCAAGTCGTTGCTCGAAAGGGCAATGGAGCTGTTCGTGTTCCTGAAGGAAGACGCCGAGAAACTGGCGGCTCGTGACCTTTATGAACTGGAAAGGTGCTGGGAAAATATCCAGAGGATGTGGCAGGGTGAGGCCCATGTGCGCACCATTCTCTTCCGCGAGGAGACCAGATGGCCCGGATACTACTTCAGGGCTGACACTCCAAAGATGGACGAGGAAAATTGGCACTGCTTTGCCAATTGCAAATGGGATCCCGCCACTGGTGAGTGGGAGATGATGAAGCGGGATGTGTGGAACATTCCCGGTGTCTAAACACCAACCCCAGTAAAAATGCACCAGGCATCGTCTTGAGATGTCTGGTGCATTTCCTTGCTCCGGATCTGATGAGGTCGCAGATGCGCCACCCCCTGGACGCATTCACGGCTGAGAGAAGCGACATGGGATTCGGAGAACAATTCAGTTTGTCGAAGAGGACTGCTGCGTGCCTGGTCAATGAACATTTCCGAAGGAATTGTATTTCCTGAAAGCAAATGGGTATTGACGAGGTACACATCATTAAATCATAACCCTGGAGGAGACAATGGTGGATGCACAATCGACGAACCAGAGTATATTGGTGGTTGGCGGAGGCATGAGCGGCCTCACGGCCGCCCTTGAGGCTGCCGAAGCCGGGTATGAAGTTGTTCTCATAGAAAAGAACCCGTATCTGGGTGGTCGCGTGGCCCAGATGTATCATTATTTCCCTAAGCTCTGCCCCCCGAACTGCGGACTGGAGATAAATTTCAGAAGGATGAAACAGAGTTCAAAAATCCGCTTTTTTTCTATGGCTGAACTGGCAGGGGTTTCCGGGCAGGAGGGAGACTACGATGTAACGGTAAAAGTTTCCCCGCGGTACGTGAATGAAAAATGTACCTGTTGTGGAAAATGTGCTGAAGTCTGCGATGCGGAAATTGACGATCCTTTCAACTACGGGATGGATAGAATTAAGGCTGCCTATTTGCCCCACGAATTTGCCTTTCCCATGCGATACGTGCTTGATTCCTCCATAGTGGGAACGGAGGAAGGGAAAAAATGCCGTGATGCCTGTGAATATGGCGCTATCGACCTGGATATGAAAGAATCAACCTTTGACTTGAAGGTTGGTTCCATCGTGTGGGCCGCGGGATGGACTCCCTATGATGCGACAAAAATAGAGTACTACGGTTTTGGCGAATACAAGAATGTCATCACAAATGTGATGATGGAGCGGCTCGCCTCTCCCAACGGGCCCACCGGCGGAAAAATACTGCGCCCCTCAGACGGGAAAGAAGTCAAGAATGTGGCCTTTATTCAGTGTGCCGGTTCGAGGGATGAGAATTATCTGCCTTACTGTTCCGGGATCTGCTGCCTTGCTTCGCTCAAACAGGCTACCTACCTGAGAGAGCAGTATCCTGACTGTGACGCAACCATATTTTTTATTGACATACGTGCTCTTGATCGACTGGAAGACTTCTATACCAAGGTACAGGAAGATGAAAAAGTCACATTCATTAAGAGTAAGATCGCAAATATTACTGAAAACGAGGAAAGCCTTGATCTCCTGGTCGAAGGAGAGGACACCCGGACAGGTGGACAGATCAGGATGACATTCGACCTGGTTGTGCTGGCGACAGGTATGGTTCCCAATAAAATGGAATTTGAACCCTCTCCAGAGGTTTCCTATGATGAATATGGCTTTTTGAGCTATGACCCTGAAAAGGCCGGAATCTATGGCGCGGGCTGTGTGAGGAGGCCCACGGATGTTGCATCTTGTGTCCAGGATGCGACAGCAGCAGCCTTGAAGGCCATCCAATCAATCGCGAGGAGGTAACTCGATGGATAAGAAGACGGCAGTGTATATATGCACCGGTTGCGGCATAGGAGATGCCCTTGATATTGAAAAGCTCTCAGGGATAGCCACTGATGACTACAGTATTCCGGTTTGCAAGGATCATCCCTTTCTCTGTGGTCCGGAAGGGGTGGATCTGATCAAGAAAGATATGGAAGAAGAAGGAATTAATACCGTGATTATCGCGGCATGCTCCCTCCGGGTGAATTACGATGTATTCGATTTCGGCTCGGACAAGATTGTAGAACGGGTAAACCTCCGGGAGCAGGTTGCCTGGAGCCACGAACCCGGGAATGAAGACACCCAGATGCTGGGCGAAGACAACCTGAGAATGGGGTGCGTCAAGGCAAAGGATACTCAGTTGCCAGTACCCTTCAAGGCGGATGAAGCATACTCCAAGGATATCCTGATAGTGGGTGGTGGCGTGGCAGGTCTGACTGCGGCCCTCGAAACAGCAAAGGCGGGATATCAGGCCGTCCTGGTGGAGAAAGAGGAAAAACTCGGCGGGTTCATGTCCAAGATGAAAAGCTTGGTGACCCTTCCATACAAGGAACTGAGTGAAACCGGTATTGATGATTTAGTCAAATCGGTTGAAGACAACCCCAAGATCAAGGTCTATACGGGATCATCCGTGGAAAAAGTTGGTGGCGGACCGGGACTTTTTTCCGTTGAAATCAAGTCCAATGGCAATGTGAACAGTGAAAAAGTAGGTGCCGTGGTTCAGGCCACCGGATGGGTTCCTTATGATGCAAACAAGCTGGATCACCTTGGTTATGGAAAATTCAAAGATGTGATCACCAATGTGGAAATGGAAGAGATGGCTGCTGCCGGAAAGATCACCCGTCCTTCGGACGGCAAAGAGGTTAAGAACGTACTTTTCGTCCAGTGTGCCGGATCAAGGGATCCGGAGCATCTCCCGTACTGTTCCTCGGTGTGCTGCCTGGTGTCTCTGAAACAGGCGGCGTATGTGAAGGAACAGAACCCGGAGGCGGTGAACTACGTCCTTTATAAAGATATACGGACAGTGGGCCAGGCGGAAGATTTTTATCGCAAGGGCCAGAATGACGGGGATATCTTTATCCGTGGAACCGTTTCAGATGTGGGAGAAGCCGGTGGAAAACTCTATGTGGAAGCCGACGATGAACTCCTGGGTGAGAAGGTCAAGGTGGAGGAACTGGACCTGGTAGTCCTGGCCGTCGGTATGGTGCCGGCGGCGAAGCCTGAAGTGACCCCCAGGATCAAGGCGCCCGCCGATACGGAAGGTGCTGATGAGGAGGGGATGATCGAAGTCCTTCCGGATTCGGGTTTTTTCGCAACATCCGCCCTCCACCTGGATTATCGCCAGGGTCCTGAACTGCCCACGTTGAAATACGGGTTCCCCGACTCTCACTTTATCTGTTTCCCTTATGAAACGAGGAGAACCGGTATTTACGCAGCGGGATGTGTACGAAAACCCATGGAAACAGCAAGGGCGATCGATGATGCTGCCGGGGCGGCCATGAAGGCCATCCAGTGTGCTGAGGCTACGGCTCAGGGTATCGCAGTTCATCCCCGGGCGGGAGATATGTCCTTTCCTGAATTTGCTATGCAGCGATGCACACAGTGCAAGCGCTGTACGGAAGAATGCCCGTTTGGCGCCATCAACGAAGACGAGAAGGCGAACCCCCTTCCGAGTCCCACAAGGTGCCGGCGATGCGGTGTTTGCATGGGTGCGTGTCCTGAAAGGATCATATCATTCAAGAATTACTCTGTCGGCATGATTGGCAACATGATCAAGGCGATCGAGGTGCCTGAGGAAGACGAGGAAAAACCGAGAGTCCTTGCACTTGTTTGTGAAAATGACGCCTATCCAGCCCTGGACATGGCTGGTATCAAGAAGATGAAATGGAGTCCCTATATCCGTTTCATCCCGGTCCGGTGCCTGGGATCAGTGAATCTGGTCTGGGTTGCGGATGCCATGTCGCGTGGAATTGATGGGATTCTCTTACTCGGGTGCCGGCATGGGGATGACTATCAGTGCCATTTCATCAAGGGAAGTGAGCTTGCTGAGACGCGATTGAGTAAGGTGTCGGAGACCCTGGATCGTCTTGCCCTGGAATCCGATAGGGTCAGATATGTGGAAGTGAGTATCACCGATTATGACAAAATCCCGGGGATGCTCGATGAATTCATGGAGACCATAGAAGAGGTTGGGCCGAATCCCTATAAGGGGTGGTAATGCTCCTGAAGATCGAATGTGCCACGACCGTGGATTATGAGGAAAGGGAAGAATATGGCAGCTTATGAACCGTCTTTTGCGCAGGAAGTCTTCGGAAATGTGGATTTCGGTGAAGAAATAAAGATGTGCATGCAGTGCGGTGTCTGTGCCGGCTCGTGTCCGTTGCGTGACCATATGGATTACCCGCCCAGACAGATTTTTTCTCTGATCAGGGCCGGGAAGAGGGAAGAGGTCATGAGCAGCAGCGCCATTATGCTGTGCACATCCTGTTACACATGCGTGGTCAAGTGCCCCAGAAACATTCCGGTTATGGATGTGATGCACGGACTGGCACATTATGCGTTGAAACAGGGGTATGTGCCCCGCAAAGATACTGCAAACTTCGGAAAGGAATTCTGGAACCAGGTGTATAAGCTCGGCCGCATTGATGAAAAAGACCTCCCGAGGCGCGTCTTTTTTGCGGATGGGCTGGTAAACGGGATAAAGAGTACCCTGAACTTCATGGACGTGGGAATCAAGTTGTTGCTGCACGGGAGGATGAAGCTTTTGCCGGAGAGAAAAATAAAGGGGATTAAGTCACTCAGGAAGATGCTGGATAAGGCGGAGAAGATGGGGAAAGGGGGTGCCGCGGCATGAAATATTATCTTTACTGGGGATGCAGTTTGGAAGGAACCGGCGCCAATTTTCTCCTGTCGCTAAGGCCCGCCTGTGAGGCCCTGGGTATGGAGTTTGAAGAGATTGAGGACTGGAATTGCTGCGGGGCGAGTGTTTCCTATGCTGGTGCGAGCGATCTCGCCATCAAGGTTCTCAACGCCCGGAACCTCGCTATGGCTGAAACAAAAGGAAGTTATGATATAGTGGCGCCCTGCAGTTCATGCTATATCCAGATGATCAAGGTGAACCACGAGATCAAGGAAGATCCTGCCGTCCTGAAGGAAGTCAATGACTGCCTTGCAGAGGGAGGGCTGCACTACAAGGGCGGAATAAAGGTTCGGCATATTCAGGATGTGCTTTTTAACGATATCGGTGTGGAGAAGATAAGGGAACGGGTAACCAAGCCGTTGAATGGCCTCAAGATAGCGGGCTATGTGGGCTGTCAGTCTGTTCGTCCCTACGGGGAATATGACAGCACGGTCAAACCAGTCGTGCAGGATCGTCTTCTGGAAGCACTGGGAGCTGAGGCGGTCCCTTTTCCCAAGAAGATGCTCTGTTGCGGATCGGGGATATTTCTCCCGGAAATGGACTATTGCCTGGAACTCGTGAAGAGTATTCTGGAAGACGCCCTCAATCATGGAGCAAAGCTGGTATCCACGGTCTGCCCCATGTGTGCCATGAACCTGGAGATGTATCAGGATCGGATCAACAAGAAATACGGGACCCGGTTGGATGTGCCAATCGTCTATCTGACCCAGTTAATGGCCGCGGCCTTTGGCATGGATTTGAAAAAAGGTGCTGCCTTGAACCGGAACGTCATTCCACCTGAGGGCATCTTGAAAGAAGCCATCGGGTAAAAGGAAACGATTTTTGCCCTTTATCAGAACCAAACCCTTGGTGCTCCATGTTGAAGGGTTTGGTTCTCTTTTTTGGAAACGGAGGAGAACATGAGTGACATTGAAAAACCCAAATGCCAGTACTGCGGTGAAGTCATGAAAAAATGGCAGCCACCCGCTGATTCAACGTGGGCCGGTACAGGTTTTCAATGGGTTTGCTTTAACGATTCATGCCCTTATTTTGTCAGGGGCTGGGACCACATGAAGAAGACCCAGAATGTAACGGCTTCGTACCGGCATCGCATGGACCCGAGAACAGGATCAAAAGGACCCCTGCCGTGCTGGTCTGATGATGCGCACAAGGACCATATCATTAATGAATGAGCTTGAATCATGAAAAAGATCGGAAGAAATGATCCCTGTCCTTGTGGAAGCGGCAAGAAATTCAAGAAATGCCACTTGGGACGAGAAGATGAACTGCTCAAGGACGGGAAAAGTGAATTTTCTGAGGAAATGGGAGAGAAAATCACCAGCCTCCCCGAGGTGGCCTATGGCCGCTCCAAAGAGATGATAGAGACACTGGACATCGGAAGCCTGACAGGGAGTCATTTTGGAATCCGATGTATCGACCTCGACGCATATGAGGCACTCAATGTGACAGAGGGGAGACCTTCGAACCGCAAGCAGGGCGGAAGCGGCGGGGTCATGGTGAATGTTCAGAAGACTGCCATGAGTGATCCGGACAATATTTATATTGCCATAACTCCCGCCATTGGCGACAGCACTCTCATTCACGAACTGGCCCATGTGCTTGATTACTTGGCGGGATCCAAATTGATGCCGGGCCTTGCGAAGCCCCTGAGTTTTGAACTCGGAATCCCGGTGGAACATATTGAACATTCCCATGAGTTTGGTTACTGGCTGCAGTACCTGCGCGACCAATTCCACGTGGAACTGGATGCAGATGATATCATCGTCGCCTATCTCTACGACAATGGATTGCTCATAAAGGGAGCGGATTTTGAGCGCGAGAATACCTTGATGCTGAAGACGAAGTCGAATCAGATTCTACGCTTCCTGTCAGAAAAAAGTGCAGAAATAGATGCCATGATCTGTGAGCGCCCCGGATATATAGGCTCGCGGGTCAAAAAGGATGAAGAGGGGTGAGGGTTTTTTCACCAAACAAGCTGAACTTAAGCCAATCAAATGCGAATAAAAGCAAGGAGTTGTCATCCGACGCTATTTCCTGTTTTTTTTCAGGCGTGACCTCAAACAGTGAGAAAAAGCTGCTTTCAAAGATAAATTTCCGGAATCGATCTATGTCATAGGAGGCCATGAAAAACATCTTGTGTTTCTTGGCCAGGTATTGTTCAGGCCCCATACTTTTGGGGGAACTCAAGATTTCCAGCCATCTGTCGTTTATTTCCATATAGGTGGGGAGTCCCTCGTGTGAGAGCCATTCTTCAAGTGTCCATTCTTTCTCTTCTTTGAAACCCTCGCAGTGATCTTCCCGAACAACAAAATACTGTTCCCTGGGATTATCGTGCCTACCGTGAAGGAGTGTTGACGCCCGTCCAAGTGGATAGAGACGACAGGAACCGGGACGATCTTCATAAATGCTGCAGCCTTGTCTTGTAACAAATGGACAACGCTGGCCTTCATCGTCCAGCATGTTCAGTTTGATCATGGGAAAACGAGGGTGCTCATGGAGAAGGGTGTCCGTATGACGTTCCAGAAATTCACCTGAAGAGATGCCAAGCCGTTTCCTGATGCGGAGAATATCATACGGTGTCAGGATCAAACGAAGCTTCGCACAGCAATTGGTGAAACAGGGCACGTCTTTGTGACAGTTGAAATGGAAAACCTCTCCTGTCAGCGGGGTGAAAATGCTGCTTGTCTTTTCAGTATCCATGAGCTGCATATATTCCGTGTCCGTTGAATTTACGCTTCCTGTTTCTGTTTGACTGCAAAGGTCTTTTGACCCAGAATGCCGAACTTGACCCAGTTGAAAGAAAATTTGAGGAGTTCGATATCGCTCCTTCTAATCTTTTCAATAACCGCTTGGTCTACCTCGAATTTGTCCAGAAACGTGCTCTTGAAAATAAATTCCCTGAATTTGTCCAGGTTGTAGAGCGCCATGAACGTCATCTGATATATTTTGGGATTGTCTATATCCAGGTCCATTGCCTGCAGGGGAACAGTAACCTGTGCAAAAAGGTCATTCATCTGTTCATAGATGGCGATGCCCTGATCAACGAGCCATTCGGAAATGCGCCATTTTTCACTGGACGATAGCCCCAGGCACCGGCTTTTGTCGGCGATAATCCGAAAGGTACCATCATCATTCAAGTCCAGGGGAAACATGCGGCACGGCCATGGACGGTCTTCATAAATGGAGCAGCCCTCCCCGGTCACAAACGGGCATCTTTTTTCCTGTTCCCCCATCTTGAGAAGGACCAACGGGATGAGTTTGTTGTCTTTCTGGAAGATCAGGGTATATTCGTCCAGGAATTTTTCGGAAGAGATGCCCAGTCCGTTTTTCATCCTGAGCACATCATACGGTGTCAATACTATCGTGACATCCTGGCAGCACTGGGTAAAACAGGCCAAGCCCGGTGAGCAGTTGAATTGAAAAACATGGTCCGCATCCATTCTTTCCATCTTTTCATTAGTATCTCTTTTATCAGCCATGTTGGAATTCTTTCCCTCCGGATAAAATCCATTTTTTCGGTTCATACTGGAGACTCAGAGCAAGTTTGAACGCCGGCAAGCCTGAGCGGCGTGCCGAAGGTCCCGGTCACGGTGGATGTGCCGTGGATTGATGCCTGGCGCGTATTATGTTGGAAGCTGCAGGGAGGATCGAACAAAGGCATGCCGCTTACAAGATTTCTCTGCGATGCCGAGATGAAGCCTTGATGTGATCCGGAACTTCCATAAATCACTTGACTACTGGACCCTTTTCCATTTTTATAACATTTAGACTATAACAGAACGAAAAGGCACAGGTCAACGAAATTAACCGGAGGAGGATGATCGATTTATGAAAGAAAGAACACTGGGAATCATAAAACCTGATGGTGTATCAAGAAATCTGGTAGGCGCCGTCCTTCATCGCCTTGAAACTGAACAGCTCAGGATCGTTGGGATGAAAATGATCAGGATGACAAAGGAACAGGCAAAGGGATTTTACAAGGTCCACGAAGGGAAACCCTTCTTTGAAAGCGTCACGGATTTCATGTCGTCAGGCCCGTGCGTTGTGCTGGTCCTGGAAGGAGATGAGGTCATTCAACGGTATAGAAGCCTGATGGGGGCAACCGACTATAGGAAGGCTGCGGAAGGCACCATACGACGCGAATTTGCGACGGATATCGAGAAAAACGTGGTGCACGGGTCCGATTCTGAGGAAACGGCCCGGTCCGAAATAGGCTACTTTTTCAATGCCCTTGAAATAATGGAGACATGAGAATGAAAGGGCCTCCGACCCGTTCCATGCCAAGGTGAAGAGGCCCTCTGTATTGTTTTTGACTTTCGTTACTTGTTTTCTTCCGCTTTTTCCTGTTCCTGCGTTCCTTCCTCTTTTTTCAGTTCTTTGATCTCTTCCTTCAGAGACGCTACTTCTTGTTTGAGATCCGTGCTTGTATCCTCAAAGGTATCGACCGCTCGCTTGTCTTTGAGTTCTTCAAATCCAAGATACGCCGCCAGTGCACCGCCCAAGAGAAGGACCAGCGGAACACTTCCGCGCAGTATCTGAACAAAATCGCCCCACCAAAAAATGATACCAATGAAGCCCAAGACCAGTGCAACTACCCCGCCCAACAAAGCAGCCATTTTTTCCCCTCCTCAATTAAATAAGATTTCTTTTCTTGGCATGCATAATGAATTTCCGATTTAAAGCTTTGTCTTTTATCACAAAGCACAAGAAGGTTCAAGTATTAATCGACGGCCTTGAAGCGCTTCGTGTGGTTTTTGGGCAACTGGAAGCAGGGAGGTTGCTTTCGGGGCAGAGAGAGGGTGCATGGTTGATAATGCCGCTTTTCCGGAAGCACCCGGGCTGTAAAAAGGCGGGAGGTATAAAAAAAGGACGAAAATTAACGAAAAGATGAGTAAAAGTGAGTATAACTATTATATTATCGAATAAAAGCAGATGATGTATCATTTTGGCTATTGATAAAATTCCAAGATCCCATTACATTCATAATTTACGTTTTTCCTGTTAGGAAGGCCAGCGTAGCTCAGATGGCAGAGCAACTGATTTGTAATCAGTGGGTCGGGGGTTCGATTCCCTTCGCTGGCTCCAGAGGCGGGTCAAAAAGATAGGTGGCGTCACTATAAAGTTGGTGGGGAATTTTTTCAACACTTTTTTGACGGCGAACGTGGAGAGGTTCCCGAGCGGTCAAAGGGAGCAGACTGTAAATCTGCCGGCTCAGCCTTCGGAGGTTCGAATCCTCCCCTCTCCACCATCTTGCCTTTTTGGTCGTGCATGTATTTTGGAGAGCTTTTTGTCATCCTGTGCGATCCAACAAGAGGAGCCATCCATTTAACTAAACGTCTCATCCCTTCATACAGGTTCGTGAATTCGATGCTGATGGTTTTCAGACTCTTTTTTTTATCTTCAGAGGGAGAGGAGAGAAAGAGGAGCGTTAACCGGGTAGTTGGAGTTTTGTTTCTTCTTAGTGGCGGGAATAGCTCAGTTGGCTAGAGCGTCAGCCTTCCAAGCTGAGGGTCGCGGGTTCGAATCCCGTTTCCCGCTCCAATACGAACGTGTGCCCACGTAGCTCAGTAGGTAGAGCACATCCTTGGTAAGGATGAGGTTCACCGGTTCGATCCCGGTCGTGGGCTCCAGAAATACATTTTTGCTGATGGAGCAACCAATAGAAAAACATGTGTCGCTCGATTATCGGCTGTGAATGAGATGCTGACAGGTGCTGTCCAAGGAGGTTAGAGATGTCGAAGAAGAAATTTGAAAGGACGAAGCCGCATGTAAACGTGGGGACGATAGGGCATATAGACCATGGGAAGACGACGTTGACGGCGGCGATTACGAAGCATTTGCAGAAGAAGGGGATGGCGGATTATGTGCCGTTTGACGAGATAGACAAGGCGCCTGAGGAGAAGGCGCGCGGGATAACGATCGCGACGGCGCATGTGGAATATGAGACTGGGCAACGGCATTATGCGCATGTGGACTGTCCTGGTCATGCGGACTATATCAAGAACATGATCACGGGAGCGGCGCAGATGGACGGAGCGATCCTGGTGGTTGGAGCGGATGATGGTCCGATGCCGCAGACGCGGGAGCACATATTGTTGGCGCGTCAGGTTGGAGTTCCGAGCATAGTGGTATTTTTGAACAAGTGTGACATGGTGGATGATGAAGAGCTGATAGAGCTGGTTGAGCTGGAGTTGCGGGAGTTATTGACGAAGTATGAATTTCCGGGGGATGACATACCGATCATCCGGGGGAGTGCGTTGAAGGCGTTGGAGAGTGACGATCCGGATTCGGAGGAAGTGAAGCCGATCTTTGAGCTGATGGATGCACTGGACTCGTACATACCTGAGCCTGTTCGGGACACGGACAAGCCGTTTTTGATGCCGATAGAGGATGTATTCAGCATATCGGGGAGAGGGACGGTGGTGACTGGTCGTGTAGAGCGTGGAGTGGTGAAGGTAGGAGAGGAAGTTGAGATAGTCGGGATCAAGGAGACGATGAAGACGGTCTGCACGGGAGTGGAGATGTTCCGGAAGATACTGGATCAGGGGCAGGCCGGGGACAATATAGGGGTACTGCTACGCGGGACGAAGCGGGACGAGGTGCAGCGTGGGCAGGTGGTAGCGAAGCCTGGGTCGATCACGCCGCACACGAAGTTCAAGGCGGAAGCGTACATATTGACGAAAGAGGAAGGTGGGAGGCACACGCCGTTTTTTAACGGGTACCGACCGCAGTTTTATTTTCGGACGACGGACGTGACGGGAGTGGTGACATTGCCTGAGGGGGTAGAGATGGTGATGCCCGGGGACAATGTTGCGATGGAAGTGAATTTAATCACGCCGATAGCGATGGAGAAGGAGTTACGCTTTGCGATTCGTGAAGGAGGCAGGACGGTCGGCGCCGGCGTGATCAGCGAGATCATCGAGTAAGAGGAGAAGGGGCAGTCATGAGGGACATCGTAACCCTGGCCTGTGAACAGTGTAAGAACAGGAATTACACCACGACAAAAAACAAGCGAAAGACGCCTGATAAATTGACGTTCAAGAAATATTGCCCTACTTGCAGGAGTCATACGCTCCACAAGGAAACCAAGTAGCGACAGGAGTTGTCGACGAAGGAGATCACGAGTGTTCCAAACGGGTTCCTGATCTTTTCTGCTGGGGCGGTTTTATTGATTACTCAGTCACGCCGTCTTTAGACGGATGAATATGACACAAAATAAACGCAAGGAATGCAGGCCAGTAGCTCTAACGGCTAGAGCACCGGACTCCAAATCCGGGTGTTGGGGGTTCGAATCCCTCCTGGCCTGCCATTTTATGTGGAAGAGCTTGGAGCAGTAGCTGCAAGGAAAACCTTGCGAGTGAACCATCCCGGGGTCATATGAAGAAAAAAAACAAAAATTCCGTGAAGAAAAAGAGTGCAAAGCCACAGGCCGGTAGTGCCAAGGTGAAACAAAAGGCCGCAGCAAATAGGAATCCTGCTTCGCAATCAGTTGTGAAACCGGCAATTACCAGGAGTGTTCCAAGGAGGGTTTCAGAGAAGAAGGGGCAGAGTGGTCGTTCCCTCGGTCTCTATATTCAAAAGGCGGGACAATTTCTTCGCGAGGCGAAGATGGAGCTCAAGAAGGTTAAATGGCCGACGCGAAAGGAGTTGTTGGCAACGACCGCAGTGGTCATCCTCCTGGTCCTCTTTTGTGCATTATATCTCGGTCTTGTGGACTTTGGGTTAATAAAACTTATAAAAAATATTGTAGGATGATCGTGATAAACGTCTTTTCAGCTATGATACCAGCATACAAGGTGCAAGCGTGGAATTAAAGTGGTACATTGTTCATACCTATTCGGGATTTGAGAACAAGGTAAAGAAAACGCTCGAGGAGCGGATCAAGAATTTGGGTCAGGAAAACTTTTTCGGGAAGGTTCTGGTTCCAACAGAACAGGTGGTTGAACTGCGGCAAGGTCAGAAGAGGACTTCTTCCAGAAAATTCTATCCGGGATATATTCTCGTCCAGATGTGCTTGAACCATGACACGTGGCACACGGTACGAAATACTGCCAAGGTAACCGGTTTTGTTGGGGGAGAAGTGACGCCCACACCCATCCCGGATGAGGAAGCCGAGCGGATAATGCACCAGATGCAGGAAGGCGTCAGCAAGCCGAAGCCGAAGTATCAATTTGAGGAAGGCGATGAAGTGAGAGTGGTTGATGGCCCTTTCAGTAATTTCCAGGGTATTGTTGAGGAAGTAAAACCCGACAAAGAAAAGCTCAGGGTGCTGATTACGATATTCGGAAGAGCTACGCCGGTTGAGTTGGAGTTTATCCAGGTTAACAAAATTTAGTGAAATTGCTCAGGTCGAAGGTTCATCTCAACAGTGAACCTGATGACAATATGGAGAGAAGAGGTCGAAGATGGCGAAGAAAGTAATAGGATCTGTAAAGCTGCAGGTAAAAGGCGGGCAGGCGAACCCTTCACCCCCCATCGGGCCGGCATTGGGTCAGCACGGGGTGAATATTGCTGAATTCTGCAAGGCCTTTAATGCCAGAACCCAGGATCAGCAAGGAACGATCATACCCGTTGTCATTACCATTTATGCTGACAGGTCATTTTCGTTTATCACGAAGACGCCTCCTGCTTCGGTCCTGTTAAAACAGGCGGCAAAGGTGGCGAAGGGTTCGAGCGAGCCGAATCGGGATAAGGTTGGAGAAGTGAATCGGAGTCAGATAGAGGAAATCGCAAAAATCAAGTTTGAGGATCTGAATGCCCATACCGTGGAAGGCGCCATGAAAATTATCGAGGGAACAGCGAGAAGTATGGGCATCACTGTGGCAGAATCCTAGGGGAAAGGGTAGTTGATGATGGGCAAGAAAGGCAAGAAATACAGAGAGGCCGCTGAAAAATTCGATAGCCTGAAAAGGTACAGATTTGAGGAGGCGGTGCAGATTGCCATTGACTCCACGTATGTCAAGTTTGATGAAACAGTGGATATGGCAGTTCGACTTGGGGTGGATCCGCGTCATGCCGATCAGATGGTCCGGGGGACAGTGGTCTTGCCGAACGGGGTCGGCAAAGACGTTCGTGTGGCTGTTTTTGCCAAGGGTGAGAAGGAAAAGGAAGCTCTTGATGCAGGAGCCGATGTTGTTGGATCAGACGACCTGGTTGAGAAAATTCAGAAAGGATGGCTTGAGTTTGATAAAGCTATCGCCAGCCCTGATATGATGGCGTCCGTGGGTAAGCTGGGGCGAATTCTCGGCCCTCGGGGAATGATGCCGAACGCCAAACTTGGTACCGTTACTTTTGATATAGCGAGAGCCGTCAAGGAGATCAAGGCTGGGAAGATCGATTTCAAGGTGGAGAAGGCCGGCATTGTGCATGCTCCTGTTGGAAAGATTTCTTTCGGACTCGAAAAGCTTTTGCAGAATATTGCTGCTTTCATGGATACTATTCAGAAATTGAAACCTCCCGCAAGTAAAGGGACATATCTCAAGGGGATCGCCATTTCAAGTACCATGGGTCCGGGAATAAAAGTGGATCCCGTTTATGTAAAGGATTTGTTGAGCTGACACTTCTATATTGCCTGATCATAAAAAGTTGCGATTAACCAATGCTCGACGCTGTGTCGGGCGCGGATATTGGTCAAAGACAGTAGGTGCGCGTTGACCCGGGGCATGACTCGTGGAAAATGGGCTTAAAGATGAACCTGCCTACCGAGACCGAAAAAAGCGATCTGAAATTACTACCCTTCAATTGTTTTTTGGTCGGCGGTCAGGATTTTTCCATCTCACAGCCAAGTTATATCGCCTCTGCCTTTGACATAAACAAGGTCATATGGAGAGGAGGTGAATCTTTGAAAAAGAGTGAAAAAGAACAATTTGTTGCTGATCTGAAAGAGCGATTGAGAGATGCCAAAGGGACCTTTCTCGTGGATTACCAGGGTCTTAATGTGGAGAACCTGAATCGATTGAGAGGGGAACTCCGGAAGACCGAGATCGAACTGCGGGTGGTAAAAAATCGGCTCATGAGCATTGCTAGCCGGGAAACAGAAACAGAAGTTTTGACGGATGCTATGGTCGGCCCATCAGCACTTGCCATCACCTATGATGATGTTGTCGCTCCGGCGAAGGCGCTCGTGGATTTTGCAAAGGATTTTCAACAACTGAAGATCAAGTGTGGCCAGATTTCAGGAAAGTTCGTTGATGAAGACGGAATCAGGCGCCTGGCTGCCCTGCCGAGCAGGGAGGCCCTCCTGGCGCAGGTGCTGTCCGCGATGCAGGGAGTTCCTGCTGGTTTTGTGAGAGTACTGGGCGGGGTCATGTCCCAGTTCTTGAACGTCTTGAAGGCCATTGAGCAGGAAAAAGCAGAACAAAACTAAAAGGATAAAGAGAAGATAGAGACGGAGGTTTAGAAAAGCATGGCAACCAATATCAGTAAAGAAGATGTCATTGAATATATTTCCAATATGACTGTGCTCGAGCTCTCCGAGCTTGTAAAGGAACTGGAAGAAAAGTTCGGCGTGAGTGCGGCTGCTCCAGTGGCCGTTGCTGCAGCACCTGCTGCTCAGGCACAGGAAGAAGCCGTTGAGAAGACCGAGTTTGATGTTGTTCTGACGGGAGTCGGCGACAAGAAGATCCAGGTGATCAAAGTGGTCCGTTCTATTACCGGTTTAGGATTGAAAGAGGCCAAAGCCCTTGTGGATGGTGCTCCAGGCCCCGTGAAAGAGGGCGTTCCGAAAGATGAAGCGGAAGGGATAAAGACCCAGTTGGAAGAAGCGGGCGCCACGGTTGAAGTCAAATAAGAGGCGTCGGTTCCCAGGGAGATGCAGAGCTTAAAAAGGATATGGGAACTCCCTGGGACCCTCTCCCGTTTATGTGCCTTTTTCCCGGACGGCATGGGGTCTATGACGGACCAGGTGCCCCCGGAATGTTTGGTGTAACAGCTGAGGAGTGGTTCTATGTCAGAAATGGACGGAAGAAGCAAACGTATCAGGAGAAGCTTCGGCAAGATCCATAAAGTTATCGGTATTCCAAATCTTATTGAGATGCAGAAACGGTCTTATGCGGATTTCTTGCAGAAAGATGTTCCGGCGGAAGAGCGGCTGGATATAGGGTTGCAGGGGGCTTTTCGAAGCGTTTTTCCCATTCATGATTTCAGCGGCACTTCCTCTCTCGAGTTTGTCAAATACACCTTTGACAAGGCGAAGTATGATGAAGATGACTGCATGAATAAAGGGATGACTTTTGAAGCCCCGCTGAGATTGACTGTCCGCCTGGTGGTATTCGACACCGATGTCGATACCGAGGTGAAAAGCATCAGGGACATAAAAGAACAGGAGATTTATTTTGGAACGCTTCCCATGATGACCGACCGGGGAACTTTTATTGTCAACGGGACGGAAAGAGTGGTGGTAAGCCAATTGCATAGATCTCCCGGGGTCTTTTTCGACCATGATAAAGGAAGGACCCATTCCAGCGGAAAACTCCTGTATTCTGCGAGGATCATTCCCCTCAGAGGTTCGTGGCTTGATTTCGAATTTGATCCGAAGGACATCCTCTATGTTCGTATCGACCGGAGAAGAAAATTCCCGGTGACGATCCTTCTGAAGGCTATTGGATATAGTACAAAGGAAGTACTGGCCCAGTTTTACAGCACCGAACGCATCGGAGTCGAAAAGAAGGGGTGCTGGAGGGAGGCAAGGATTGAGAATCTCTATCAGAAGAAGATTACGAGGGATATTGTTGATCCAGGGAACGGGGATATTCTTGCCAGGAAAGGGGATAAGTACACCAAGCGATTGCACAAGATGCTGGCGTCGGCAGGAATTGGCCAGATTCCGATTGATCTTGGAGACATAGCAGGCAGGGTCATCGCAGATGATCTTGTAGATCCGAATACCGGGGAAGTGCTGGTGGAAAGCAACCATGTCCTCACTGAAGAACTCCTTGAAAGAATTCGGAAAGCGGGCATTTCTGAAATAGAATGTCTTGTGCTGGATGCACCAGGCGTGAGTACCACCATCCGGGATACGATGCTTCTGGACAAGATAGACAAGCCGGATGAAGCGATTCTGGATATCTATAGGAAGATGCGGCCGAGCAGTCCTCCAACCCAGGAAGTAGCCGGCAAATTCTTCAACAACCTCTTTTTCAATATGAATACCTATGATCTCTCGAAAGTGGGGCGTTTGAAGCTGGATTACCGCCTCGGCCAGGATGTCTCGCTTGATCAGAGAACCTTGCGGAAAGAAGATATACTTGAAACCGTTAAAGAATTGATCCGGCTCAAGAACGCTGAAGCAATGGTTGACGATATCGACAATCTGGGCAATCGCCGCGTGCGTGGGGTGGGCGAGCTTCTTGAAAACCAGTACAGGATCGGTCTGGTGAGAATGGAGAGGGCCATAAAAGAACGCATGAGCCTCCAGGAAGTCGAGACGCTGATGCCGCATGATCTCATCAACTCAAAACCCGTTTCTGCGGTAGTGAAAGAGTTTTTCGGAACAAGCCAGTTGTCCCAGTTTATGGACCAGACAAATCCCCTTTCGGAAGTGACCCATAAGAGACGTTTGAGCGCCCTGGGCCCCGGGGGATTGACGAGAGAACGGGCGGGTTTTGAGGTCCGGGACGTGCACCCGACCCATTACGGCCGGATTTGTCCCATTGAGACACCGGAAGGGCCAAATATCGGCCTTATCGTTTCTCTCAGTACGTATGCCAAGGTGAACGAGTTTGGCTTCATAGAAACACCGTACCGGCAGGTGGAAGATGCCAGGGCCACGAAGAGAATTGAATTTCTATCCGCACTTGATGAAAAAGAGGATCCCATCGCCCAGGCCAACGCTCCGCTCGATGAAGAAGGGCGTTTTCTGAATGAGGAAGCAGCTGTTCGAATCATGGGGGAAGCGGCAAAAATTCCGGTGCAGGAAGTAAAATACATGGATGTGTCCCCGGACCAGCTGGTCAGCGTATCTTCATCACTGATTCCATTTCTTGAGCATGACGACGCGAACCGGGCTTTAATGGGATCAAACATGCAGCGGCAGGCTGTTCCCCTTTTACGCGCCAAGGCCCCTCTTGTGGGCACCGGGATCGAGCAGGTGGTGGCACGGGATTCCGGCGTTTCGGTCGTCGCCCTGCGGGACGGAATCGTTGAGGATGTGGATGCGTCCCGTATCGTGATTCGTTCAATGGGTGATGAAAAGGATGACCCCGAAGTTGAGATTTATAAGCTGGTCAAGTACAAGCGGTCAAACCAGAATACCTGTTACAATCAAAAACCCATTGTGCGCCTGGGGGAAAGGGTGTGCAAAGGGCAGATCATCGCAGACGGCCCCGCCACCGAGCTTGGTGAGCTTGCCTTGGGGCAGAACGTGATGGTGGCCTTCATGTCCTGGGGTGGCTATAACTTTGAGGATTCAATTCTGATCAGTGAACGGGTGGTCAAAGAAGATATCTACACATCCATTCACATCGAAGAATTTGAAGTTGTTTCCAGAGACACTAAGCTCGGGAAGGAAGAAATCACCAGGGATATTCCGAACGTGGGAGAAGATGCATTGCGCAATCTTGATGATGCCGGAATTATCAGGATTGGCGCGGAGGTGAATCCCGCTGATATCCTTGTTGGCAAGATCACTCCAAAGGGTGAGACCCAGCTGTCTCCGGAGGAGAAACTCCTCAGGGCTATTTTCGGGGATAAGGCGGGAGATGTGAAAGATACCTCTCTGAGGGTCCCCCCCGGTGTTGAAGGAATTGTCATAGACGCAAAGGTCTTCGCCAGGAAAGGGGTTGAAAAGGATTCCAGAAGCCTTTCCATCGAGGCTGAGGAACTGGCCAGACTTGAGAAGGATAAATCCGATGAGATCGAGGTGGTAGGACGGGCCGCGAGGGATAAGCTGAAGAGTCTTCTGGTGGGGCTTAAGGTCAAAACAGAGCTGCGTGATAGTGCATCCGGGAAGTCGCTCCTCCGCCCGAACAGGGCGATCGCGGAAAGTGCTCTCGACAAGATTCCCATAGAGTCATGGAGCAACGCGGATCTGAAAGCCTCCATGGATATCATTGAGCAGGTTGAGGGTGTTGTTGAAAAGTATACTCGCAAGGTTGAGCGGATTCGGGAGACTTTTGAGGAGAGAATCGAACGTTTGAGCTTGGGAGATGAACTGGCTCCAGGCGTCATCAAGATGGTCAAGATTTATGTTGCCGTTAAGCGAAAGCTGTCTGTGGGTGATAAGATGGCAGGTCGCCATGGAAACAAGGGGGTCCTTTCGAGAATCCTGCCCGTTGAGGACATGCCCTACTTCGAGGATGGGACACCGGTCGATATTGTCCTGAATCCCCTTGGCGTCCCGTCAAGAATGAATGTGGGTCAGGTGCTTGAAACCCACCTTGGGTGGGCTGCCAGGGAACTGGGGCGCCAAATCGGTGATTTAGTAGACAAGATTTCGGATACGAATGTCCTCAGGAAGAAGTTCAAGGAGGTCCTCTCGAAAGAAGAGTATGATCTTTTTATAAAAAGTGCAAACGAAGAGGAACTTCTGGGGCAGGCCGAGCTCTTGCGCGATGGTCTCCCCATGGCAACGCCTGTTTTTGACGGGGCCGAGGAAGAGGAAATCAAGGAATCTTTCAGGCAGGCGGGTTTGCCTCTCACCGGACAGGCAACGCTGTATGACGGCAGGAGCGGACAGCCATTCGATCGACAGGTAACCGTGGGAGTCATGTATGTTATGAAACTCCATCATTTGGTGGATGACAAGCTGCATGCACGTTCCATAGGGCCGTATTCGCTGGTAACGCAGCAGCCGCTCGGCGGGAAGGCGCAATTCGGCGGTCAGCGGCTGGGAGAAATGGAGGTTTGGGCCATGGAGGCTTATGGCGCTGCTTATGCTCTGCAGGAATTTCTCACGGTCAAATCAGATGATGTGGCGGGTAGGACTCGCATGTATGAGAGGATTGTAAAGGGGAATAATGTCCTCGAGGCTGGTTTGCCCGAGTCTTTCAAGGTACTGATGAAAGAATTGCAGAGTCTCGGTCTTGAAATTGAGCTGTTTGAAGACAGTCAGGCCTGAGCTGGGGAAAACAATCAATTTCTTCTGCGGTGCCGGCGCAGGAAATGGCTTCCGGTCTATCGCGTTGCCATGATCAACGAAAAATGAAGGAAACAAACATAAAGGAGAGAGGCATTGGAAGAGTTATATAATTTCTTTACCAAGCCGAAGGATCCGTCAAGCTTCAACGCAGTCAGGATATCTCTGGCATCGCCGGAAAAGATCAGGGAATGGTCGTATGGGGAGGTCAAGAAGCCTGAGACGATCAATTACAGGACGTTCAAACCGGAAAGAGACGGCCTTTTTTGTTCCAAAATATTCGGCCCCATCAAGGACTATGAATGCAACTGCGGCAAATATAAAAGGATGAAACACCGCGGTATCGTCTGTGAAAAGTGCGGTGTGGAAGTGATTCAGTCAAAGGTCCGCCGTGAAAGGATGGGTCATATCGAACTGGCCACACCGGTTGCGCATATCTGGTTCCTCAAGTGTCTTCCCTCCAAGGTGGGGAATCTTCTGGATCTGACCCTGAAAGACCTGGAACGTGTCCTTTATTTTGAGAATTATATCGTTGTAGACCCGAAGGATACGCCCCTGGTGAAAGGAAGTCTTCTTTCGGATGAACAACTGTATAGAGCCAGAGAGGACTACGGAGACCGTTTTGAGGCGGGAATCGGTGCGGAAGCAATTAAGCGCATGCTTAGCGAACTGGACCTGGAGGAATTATCCGGCACTCTCAGGGCGGAAATGCTCAGTACCAAATCTGAAGCGAAGCGCAAAAAACTTACCAAACGCCTCAAGGTCATTGACGCGTTCAAAGAATCCAAAAACAGGCCGGAATGGACCATCCTGGATGTTATCCCCGTGCTTCCTCCGGAACTGAGGCCGCTGGTCCCTCTGGACGGCGGTCGATTCGCCACGTCTGATCTGAATGACCTTTACCGCAGGGTGATAAACCGGAACAACAGGCTTAAGCGACTCCTGGAACTCAATGCCCCGGATATCATTGTCAGGAATGAAAAGAGAATGCTCCAGGAGGCCGTTGATGTCCTGTTCGACAACGGCAGACGCGGCAAGGTAGTGACCGGCGCGAACAAGCGACCGTTCAAGTCCCTGAGCGATATGCTGAAAGGAAAGCAGGGAAGATTCCGCCAGAACCTGCTCGGAAAGCGTGTGGATTACTCCGGTCGATCCGTCATAGTGGTGGGCCCTGATCTTCGGTTACACCAGTGCGGTCTTCCTAAGAAGATGGCTCTGGAATTGTTTAAGCCGTTTGTTTATAATAAACTGGATGAGAAAGGTCTCGTGACGACCATAAAGAGCGCGAAAAAGATGGTGGAGCGGGAGACGGCAGAGGTTTGGGATGCCCTGGATGAAGTGGTGAAGGAGTACTGTATCCTCCTGAACAGGGCTCCGACCCTGCACCGCCTCGGCATCCAGGCGTTTGAGCCCATCCTTATTGAAGGGAAGGCCATTCAACTTCATCCGCTCGTTTGTACGGCATTCAACGCCGACTTCGACGGTGACCAGATGGCGGTACATGTGCCTCTCTCCATTGAAGCGCAGATTGAGGCGAGAGTCCTGATGATGTCAACCAACAACATCCTTTCACCGGCGCACGGGGACCCCATTATTGTTCCCAGCCAGGATATTGTTCTCGGTATTTACTATATGACTCGGGAAAGACCTTTCGCAAAAGGCGAGGGGAGACTCTTTTCCGGTATTGATGAGGTAAGGATTGCATACGACGCCAGCGAACTGGACCTCCATGCAGCCATTAGAATCAGAATTGACGGGACAATCACCGATACTACCACCGGAAGGGTGCTTCTCTACGAAGCGCTGCCCAAGACTGTCCCCTTTTCTTTGATCAACAAGGTCATGACCAAGAAAGAACTCAGGGGCCTCATTAATGAGTCGTATCGCCATGCCGGCATTAAGTCGACGGTTATTCTGGCTGATCGTCTCAAGGATGTCGGGTACAAATACGCAACCCTTTCAGGCATCTCCATTTCCATGAAAGATATGGTGATTCCTTCCAAAAAGCAGGAAATTCTGGCTCGAGCCGAAAAGGAAGTGAAGAAGATTGATGACCAATACAAGAGCGGTCTCATTACGGATGGGGAGAAGTATAACAAGGTTGTGGACATTTGGGCTCAGTCTACGGAAGATGTGGCCGCCCAGATGATGCAGGAAATGGCTCTCGAAGAGATCACGGGACCTGGGAAAAAGAAAGAAAAGGTTTCCAGTTTCAATCCTATTTATATGATGTCTGATTCGGGGTCCAGAGGGAGCAAGGACCAGATGAGACAGCTGGCAGGGATGCGCGGACTGATGGCCAAGCCATCGGGAGAAATCATTGAGACACCGATCACTTCCAATTTCAGAGAGGGATTGACGGTTCTCCAATATTTTATTTCTACCCATGGTGCCAGAAAAGGCTTGGCGGATACGGCGCTCAAAACTGCGAATTCAGGATATCTTACCCGAAGGCTCGTTGATGTTTCCCAAGACGCCATCATTACCGAAGAAGATTGCGGCACCATTGACGGTATCTGGGTAGATGCGCTTACAGAGGGGGGAGAAATTATCCAGCATGTTGGAGAAAGGATCCTGGGCCGAGTGGCACTGCGGGATGTGTACGATCCCGTTACCAGCGAAATCCTCGTGAAGGCCAACGAAGAAATTGATGAAGGAAAAGTGGAAAAGATCGAACATGCTGGGATTGAACGAGTCAAGATTCGTTCGGTTCTCACCTGCGAATCCAGGCATGGCGTCTGCAAGAAGTGCTATGGTCGTGATCTCGCCCATGGTCATGAAGTGAATATCGGCGAGGCCATAGGAATCATTGCCGCGCAATCAATCGGTGAACCGGGTACCCAGCTGACCATGAGGACCTTCCACATCGGTGGGACGGCGAGCAAGCGGGTGGAACAGACCACCATTCAGGCAAGGAATGACGGCAACATCAAGTTCATGAATCTCAAGACCGTTGAAAATAGGGAGGGATTTCCCATCGCAATGAACCGCAACGGCGAGATCGCGGTTTTGGGCAAAGGAGGAAGGGAAATTGAGCGGTATCCGATCATCTACGGTGCCACTCTCAAGGTAGCTGACGGAATGAAAATAAAAAGAGAGCAGGTCCTTGCCGAATGGGATCCCTTTACGATCCCGATTTTGACTGAGGTGGGAGGAATCGTAAAGTTCGGTGACATTGTTGAAGAACGGACAATGCAGGAAAAAAGAGACAAGGTGACGGGGAAAATAAGCAGAGTTATCGTGGAATCCCGTGATGCGGAAATCCGTCCTCGGGTTTCAATAAAGGATGACAGCGGCAGGACAGCTTCCGTCCCCGGAAGCAGCAACGCCAAGGCGCGGTATCATCTTCCCGTGGGAGCAATAATCATGGTCAACGAGGGCGAGGAAGTGGGGCCGGGGACCATCCTTGCAAAGATTCCCCGAGAGACGACGAAGACTAAGGATATTACGGGCGGCCTCCCCAGGGTGGCGGAATTGTTCGAAGTGAGGAAACCAAAGGAGACAGCGATAATCAGCGAAATTGACGGGATCGTGTCTTTCGGAAAATACACCAAGGGAAAAAGGAAAATGACTATTACCCCTGATGTGGGCGAACCGGTGGACTATTACGTCAGCAAGGGGAAGCACGTGAGCGTCCTTGAAGGAGATTATGTGCGGGCCGGTGAAGCGCTCATGGATGGATCGGTGAACCCCCATGATATTCTCCGGATAAGGGGGCTGAAAGAGCTTGCGAGATATCTTGTCGATGAGGTGCAGGAGGTATACCGGCTGCAGGGTGTCAGGATCAACGATAAACACATTGAGGTCATCGTGCGGCAGATGTTGCAGCAGGTGCGGGTCACCGGCGTCGGCGATTCACCTTTCCTGCTGGGAGAACATGTGGAAAAGCGGCGTTTTGAAGAAGAAAACCAGAAACTCCTGTCCCAGGGAGGAAAACCGGCAACCGCGGAGCCTCTCTTGCTTGGCATTACCAAGGCATCCCTGAGTACGGACAGTTTTATTTCGGCAGCGTCTTTTCAGGAGACGACCAAAGTCCTGTCGGATGCGAGTGTGGCCGGCAGAATAGATTACCTCCGAGGACTGAAAGAGAATGTTATTATGGGCCGTCTGGTACCGGCGGGGACGGGTGTCAAGGAATACCGGGATCAGGCCATTGCGGTTGCGGAATAGTCGTCGCTATTGGTCAGGCTCCGGAATCCGGAACAGCGGTTCCGCCGCAAAATAATTTTTTGACGGCGGTTGAAAATAGCTTGACAAAAAGGCAAAAAAGAAATAAAAAAAAGAATTTTTGCAGTTTCTGGATTTCCTGTGCAGGGAGGCCCGAAAAAACCGGATTTATGAAGCAACGAATGAGGAGAAGAATGCATGCCGACCATTAACCAGCTCGTGAGGAAAGGTCGATTAAAAGCCAAGAAGAAAGTGAAGACGCCCGCTCTGCAGGGGGCCCCGCAAAAGCGGGGGGTATGCGTGAGGGTGTATACCTCCACACCGAAAAAACCGAATTCAGCGCTGAGAAAAGTTGCAAGGGTCCGGTTGACGAACGGAATCGAAGTAACCTCCTACATACCGGGTATGGGCCATAATCTTCAGGAGCACTCAGTGGTGCTGATTCGGGGCGGGCGGGTGAAAGACCTCCCCGGTGTCAGGTACCATATCATCAGAGGGACGATGGATACCACGGGAGTGGAAGACCGGAGACGGGGGCGGTCCAAATACGGCGCAAAACGCCCGAAAAGTCTGTAGCAGGATCATAGCAAAGAAAACAAAATTATTCAGCCCGTTGGAGAATTAAGATGCCTAGGAAGAGAGTTGTCGCGAGACGCGATATGCAGCCAGACCCGAAATACAATAGCCTCCTCGTGGCCAAGTTCGTCAATAATCTGATGAAAAAGGGCAAGAAAAGTCTTGCCGAATCTATTATTTATGGGGCATTCGACATTATTGAGGAACGGGCCAAGGAAGATCCGTTGGCTGTTTTCAAGAAAGCGGTTGAGAATGTAAAACCGCGGGTTGAAGTGAAGTCAAGGCGTGTGGGCGGTTCCACATACCAGGTGCCGACGGAGGTACGGCCGGCAAGGAGTCAGGCGCTCAGTTTCCGGTGGATCATATCTTTTGCAAAGGCGAGAAGTGAAAAAACCATGGCAGCAAAACTTGCAGGAGAACTCCAGGATGCTGCCGGTAAGAGAGGGTCGGCCATTAAGAAGAGAGAAGACACCCATAGAATGGCCGAAGCAAATAAGGCTTTTGCGCATTATCGCTGGTAGATTTCAGGGCAGAAAAGAATCAGGGACTAGGAAGAGAAGCAAGGATTGAGGCTTCATTGCAAGCCGCCAAGGAGGTTAGAGATGTCGAAGAAGAAATTTGAAAGGACGAAGCCGCATGTAAACGTGGGGACGATAGGGCATATAGACCATGGGAAGACGACGTTGACGGCGGCGATTACGAAGCATTTGCAGAAGAAGGGGATGGCGGATTATGTGCCGTTTGACGAGA
>Ga0315542_1000010_pt1 | contig 80929 bp, 75 predicted proteins | sample SalMarSW160120MG_FD_202541 | JGI IMG/M metagenome (GOLD analysis project Ga0315542, IMG submission 202541) | Salt marsh sediment microbial communities from the Plum Island Ecosystem LTER, Massachusetts, United States - Salt Marsh Sediment SW1601-20 ...
GATTGTCGTCGATGGACGCGGCAGTCTGGATGGCAGTGGCCTGATAGGGGGTGTTCGCACTTATGATGGCCGCTATCTGCGTTCCATAATAGAGATAGACGCCGCCGATTCCGCCGGTTGCGAAAATAATCTTGATTTGTTTTGCATATGCAGTAGACGAAAATGCCATCAGGCAGATCAAGGTCCCTAAAAGAAATCTCCTCTTCATTTCAATTTCCTCCTGATTTTCTGGGTTGATCCAAACACGTTGCGCCGAAGCAGCTCTCGGCACGTGCCGGTGTGGGAAAAACAGCGCCGGGAGGGCATCTTGATCGTGTGCGAAGCTCGATCGGTGAGGGACATCTCAGAATCCAGAGGAATCCCTTTCCTCTCCTCCGGGCGTTGGGGAAATCTGGCGACAGCTGTCTCAAGTAGCGGTTAGACCCATAAAACCCGACAAGCCGCTCTACCATGCAGGCTTTCGCGAAAGGGCGTTACGGGGGCTTTTCGATCTTCCGGGCGCCGAAGCAGCCGGGCGGAGAATGGTGAGTATTCATGGCCACAACCTCACGGCGCGGGTGCAATGAGTGCACGGGTTTGCAGAGTCTCATGAATACTCCTGATGTTGTTTTTGTCAAGCTAAAACTTCTCATCCTGATCCACCATCAACCAGGTATCATCTGCTGCGTTGTCTTCGTTCGCTCCTCCTTGCGACGTATCGTTCTACGCGCCTCAGTCGTCGCTCCGAGGCTCCCCTTCCGGCAACAGGAGCGTGAACGTGGTGCCCTTCCCCGGCTCGGTCTCGAAAGAGAGGTCTCCCCCATGTTCTTTGGCAATCTTTTGGGTCACGGGCAGGCCCAGGCCCGTCCCCTTGTATCCCTTGGTGGTATAAAAATCCTTGAAGAGTTTTTCCCGGGTTTCCCGTTCAATACCGGTTCCGTTGTCTATCACCCGGAACCTGACACCCCAGCCGGAAGGCTTGTCCGTCATAATCCGTACCAGGGCGTTTCCCTTTACGATACCTTCGAGGGTGCACGCGTCAATGGCATTGCTGACCAGGTTCAGGAGGGCTCGATGTACGGCGGTTCTGTCCATGGCTACCTTCCCGAGGCCCTTTCCCAATTCCGGAACCAGGACCACCCGGGACAGACCGGCGCGGTCCTGCATCAGTTCCAGGATTCCCGTGACGATCTCATTGGGGTCGATTCGTTCATAGCGGGGTTTCCTGTCACTGGAATAAATGAGCATATCCGTGACGATGTTGGAAATCTGGTCGATATTTCTCTCAACCATATCCCAGCCTTTTTTTGTCAGGTCAAGATCCTGCTTCGACATGGCGGAATCAATCACATAGGCGCCCCCGCGAAGCCCGTTCAGGATATTCTTGATATAATGAGCCAGACCGGCAACGGTTCGCCCGATAGCCGCCATTCGCTGGGCCTGCTCCTTTTCTTTCTGAAGACGGTGAATTTCACGGAGATCCTGGATGAAAACCACGCTTCCCACTTCCTGCCCCTTTTCATAGAGCAGGGTCCCTGAAAACCTGAGTGGTATGCTGTCTCCGTCCTTTTTCCTGCCCTCGATCTCCATGTCAATGATCTTGCCGGGCGGCCCGTACTCGCTCCCGTAAAAGGCAGTACGAACGACCTTTGCCGTTCCCCTGGAAAGGATTTCCTGATATTTCATTTTCCCCAGGATTTCTTCAGGGCCGTATCCAAGCATCCGGGTCGCGCCGCGATTGAAGATTACGATCTTTCCCCTTGCATCGGTGGCTATGATACCGTCAATGGAATTCTCAATGAGATTTTGCACGAATGCCTCTCGCCGCCTGATCTCCTCGGTCATCCTGACCCGTTCGGAAAAATCCTGGTAGGTAACAATGGCGCCCTGTACTGCCCCTGAATCGTCCTTTATGGGCGCTGCGTTGAAATAGAGGTAAGTTCCGTTCTTCCCCAGATGGGCAAAATAGTGTTCGGCTTCAAAGGCGCCTTCGACGATCGGAGACCTTCGCAAATGCATTTCCCGGTAGAGTTCCCGGATCTTCTCCAGATCCCCGTCGATGATGAGATCGGCGAGAATTTGTCTTTTTTGGGGGAAGAAGGGCTCCCAGTGGCGGTTGGTCCCGATCATTTCTCCCGCGGGGAAGCCCGTCAGATTTTCAACCGCCTTGTTCCAGAAAACGATTTTGTGGTCCCTGTTGAGGACGAACATGGGAATCGGCGTCCCGTGAAGGATGCCCTCTGCGGTCTTCCTCTGCCGTCTTGCCTCCCTTTCCGCCTCGAGGCGTTCTTCTCCCTCCTGCTGGGCCTTGAGTTTTTCCTCCTCGAGGCGAAGAACGTCCCAGAACAGCCTGGCAACAGTATGGTCCATCACCTGGACCTTGGACGGTTTCTCTCTCTGCAGCTCCCGACTGACTTGGGGATTGCCCGTCAGTTCAATGATGAGATTGAGATCTTCGAGGTTGAATAGATTGCGGTAATCGTGGGTAGTATAGATATTGAGAGATTTGGCTTTTTTTAAGGCCGGGGCATCGGCGTCGATATCGGCGATCCCGACAAGGTTCATTTGCAGCTGCCGGAGACGATCCATCGAGATCATGTCCATGAGGGCCAGGCAGCCCGGACCTCCTCCGACAATTGCTACATTGAATGACGTCATACCCTGGGCCGCTCTTGTCTGATGCCGGTATCCATGACCAGCCAGGAAGAATGCACGCTTGCGAGTGCAGGATCTTCAGTCGAGAAGCTCCTGTACAAGCTTCAGGAGGCGTTGTGGATCCACCGGTTTTTCTATGTATCCATCGGGCCTTGGTACCGCGTCACCGGTATCGCCGGAGGCTGGTTTCTTGAAAAAATGTTCCAGATCGATGCCGGTTTCGCCTGAAACCCCCGTTACCATGATGACCGGAATCCTGGCCAGATCTTCATCCGATTTCAGATCATTCAGGAGAGAGATGCCGCTCTTTTCCGGCATCATCAGGTCCAGGAGGATCAAGTCCGGTCGTTCAGCAGTGGTCTTTTCGAATCCCTCCTGCCCGTTCCGGGCATCAAGCGCCTCGAAGCCGTGATCTTGAAGCACCGTAGATAAAAAGAGAACGACATCGGGATCATCATCCACGATCAAGATTTTCCTGGACATGTCAAATCTCCATCAAGCATTCATTTTTTCCCATTCCATGAGACAATATACGCTGTTCTTCCTGAAGTTTATATCCCGCTGCCCTGCGCAAGTCAAGACCATCTTCCCTGACCACCGGCAAAGCATCATCTCCACTCCAAGACGGGATTTCGCAGAGCTCAAGCCGCGTCGATGTCGCTCGCTCCTCGTTCACCCCGCTGGGAACGGGACCTCTCTCTGAACTCCCCTCTGACAACTGCATGATGCTTCCAGCGCTGAGGGAGCAGAGTCACAGGAGCGTTTCTCTTGACATTGGAGCAACTCGTTGCCATGTTTATAATTAATCGATTTTGCCGGGAGTATCCAATGAGTCCTAATCGGGAAACGCAAACCCAGATCATACTGGACAGTATTGCCGACGGTGTTTTCACCGTCGATTTAGACTGGAAAATCACCTCGTTCAACAAGGCGGCCGAAAAGATCACGGGCATCATGAAAGATGAGGCCGTAGGCCGCCACTGCTGGGATGTGTTCAGGGCCAGTATCTGCGAGACCAGCTGTTCATTGAAACAGACCATGGAGTCGGGAGACCCGGTCGTGGATCAGGCGATATTTGTCGTCAATTTTGAGGGGGAACGAGTGCCTGTCAGTATTTCAACAGCACTCCTGCAGGAAGCTGACGGGACCGTCATCGGCGGCGTTGAAACCTTTCGTGATCTGACCGTGGTGGAAGAACTCCGGAAGGCCCTCGGTCAACGGCATTCGTACTTTGACATCATCAGCAAGAATGAGGAGATGCACCGACTTTTCCAGGTCCTGGAGCAGGTAGCCTCAACGAACAGCACCGTTCTGCTCCAGGGAGAAAGCGGCACGGGCAAGGAGTTGTTCGCGCGCGCGATTCACTCACTGAGCCCGAGGAAAGACGGCCCCCTCGTCACGATCAACTGCGGCGCCCTGCCCGATTCGCTGCTGGAATCGGAGCTCTTCGGGTACAAGGCCGGGGCATTTACCGATGCGAGGAGAGACAAAGCAGGCCGGTTGGCCCTTGCGGAAAAGGGCACCCTGTTCCTGGATGAAATCGGGGATATCTCTCCGGCCCTGCAGGTCAGATTGCTCCGCGTCCTCCAGGACCGCATCTACGAGCCGCTCGGAAGCACAAAACCGGTCAGGGCCGATGTTCGAATCGTTGCGGCCACCAACCAGGATCTTGAAAAGCTCGTGGAGAGGGGCCGGTTTCGCCAGGACCTCTATTACCGGATTAATGTGGTAAGACTTTTCCTTCCTCCCCTCAGAGACCGAAAGGAAGATATCCCCCTTCTTGCAGACCATTTTATCCGGAAATACAACCGCCTGAACAAGAAGGACATTAAGCGGCTTTCTCCCGAGGCCCTTGGCCTGTTGATGGCGCATGATTTTCCCGGAAACATCCGAGAACTCGAGAATATACTGGAATACGCCTCTGTTGTCTGCAAAAACAGCATTGTTGATCCAAAGCACCTGCCGGGATATCTCCTTCCTCCGGATGCGGTTTCGGCCGGGCAGGGCGAGCCTGCCATGTCTCGCCCTGCTTCCTGGAAGGAGGTGGAAAAAGGGTTTATCCTGGCCTCCCTCAGGAAGAACAACTGGAACAGGACAGCTACCGCGCAGGACCTCGGTATCCATCCCACCACTCTCTGGCGCAGGATGAAGCGATTGCACATACAAACCAGGGCCACTTGATTTCAGCAACAGGACAACTCTGTCCGAAGCCGGTTTTTACAGGAGAGCAGGAGAACGGGATGTTCCCCAAGCAGAGGGAATAGGCCGTTTTTCTGCTCAACGGTCTTGACTTTTTAACAGAGCGCTGTTTCGGAGAGCGATGCCGGCAAGAGGCAATTCAACCGCTGGTATGCATTGCATAATTGCAGTTTTCCTGCTCTGAAATATTGCATTAATGCAATATTGTGTCTATAGTGTGTACCGGGTTGTTTTTTGATGTTGTAAATAATGTCTCTTATGTTAGGTGCTTGCACTCATTTTATCTCCGGGGAAGAAAATGGCACGAATTCTGCTCAAGTATTATCCACAGCTTGCACCCCGAGGTGCAGAAGACAACAGGATTGCATAGAAGAGTGGTTCCATGACATTTCACCTGGATTCTGCTCTTCGCGCGGGTTTCCGGTTTAGACATGACGAAGAGATCGGGTACATGAGGCTTTTCGAAGCCGGCCCGGCAAAGAAAGGGGAATGATGATGAGAGTAGCGGTAAGTGCCGACGGGAAGGATTTGGACGCATCGATCGATCTGCGTTTTGGACGATGCGCCTTCTTTATTGTGGTGGAAACAGAGGACATGACTTTTGAAGTTTTCGACAACGAAAACATTGCACTGGGAGGAGGGGCAGGCATCCAGTCTGCCCAGTTTATCGCCGCCAAAGGTGTCCAGGCAATCATTACTGGAAATTGCGGCCCGAATGCCGTAAAGACGCTCAATGCGGCCGGGATCAAAATCATTTTGAGCCAGTCAGGCACCGTGCGCGAAGCAGTAGAGAAATACAGGAAGGGCCTCCTGGATACGACCAGCGAAGCCAATGTAGCGGACCACTATGGAACCTCAGGTGGTTCATCAAATCCCGAAACCTTCAGCCGCCGTACTGGTGGATGCATGGGAGGCGGAAAAGGCATGGGCCGCGGCATGGGTATGGGAGGCGGCATGGGTCGAGGCATTGGGGGAGGAAGAGGCATGAGCCGTGGCAATGATGAAGAGCTTTCTTCCCTGAAGAATCAAACCGAACAACTCCGCAGGCAGATTGACGTCATCGAATCAAGAATAAAAAACCTGGAAAAACGATAAGCAGATCGAAGAGATATCCGTATGAAGCTGGCTGTTCCATATTGGGAAGGGAAGGTTTCCCCGGTGCTGGATACCTCCACCAGGCTTCTGGTTCTGGATTTTGAACGAGAAAAAGAGGTATCCAGAAATGAGCTTCTGCTTTCCGAATCCGATCTCGGCCGCCGGTGCAGCCGCATTACGCAATCGGGTGTTGAAATACTCATTTGCGGGGCCATTTCAAGGCCGCTTTATCGCATGCTCGAGGCCGCTCATGTCGACGTCATCCCATGGATATCCGGGCAGGTGGAGGAAGTTGTCTCGGCATATCTGGATCGAACGCTGAACCGCAAGAGGTTTCTCATGCCGGGCTGTCGATGGCAGGGAGGAAGTGGAAGGCATGGCGGGAAAAAGTGTATGAAAGGAAACTACTCAGACGGATAAACTGCAGGCATTCAGCCTGCGGTAACAGAAGAAGAAATCAGGAGAAGAGAAATTAACGCGAAAAGGGAGGACATGAGTTCATGGCAAACGAAGGAGAAAGCTGCGGCTTCAGCAGCCGGCAGGATGAACACAAGAAACAGGACAGGGAAATCACGGAAAGGCTTTCCCATATCAAGAATAAGATTCTTGTCATGAGTGGAAAGGGCGGCGTTGGAAAAAGCAGCGTTGCCGCCTACCTTTCAGTGAGTCTGGCTAGGCGGGGATATAAAGTTGGCTTGATGGATGTGGATCTCCATGGGCCCAGTATTCCCCGTTTGCTGGGTCTCAGGGGAACCATTCGGCCCGGAACCCTGCAATCCAAGGCAAAGCCCATCGAATACATCCCCAACATGGAGGTTATTTCCATTGAACCTCTTATGGGTGAAGACAAGGACCAGGCCACCATCTGGAGGGGACCCCTCAAAATCGGCGTCATTCGGCAGTTCATCGCCGATATTGAATGGAGTGACCTCGACTATCTTATTGTTGATTCGCCTCCGGGAACCGGAGACGAACCGCTGACCGTTGCCCAGACTATTCCGGACGCTGAGGCACTCATCGTTACGACACCCCAGGAGATTTCCCTGGCAGATGTAAGAAAATCCATTCATTTCTGCCATCAGGTCAATATGACAGTGCTGGGCCTGGTGGAAAACATGAGCGGTCTTGCATGCCCGCACTGCGGAAAGGTCATAGATCTCTTCAAGACCGGAGGAGGAATGATCACCGCAAAAAAGGAAAATGTGAGGTTTCTCGGGAGCCTCCCGTTGGAGCCGACGGTTGTTCAAAACGGGGATGCGGGAAACATGGCCTTACTCGACAGGCAAGATCTCGATTTCAGCCGTTCCTTCAGCGAGGTTGTGGACAAGATCCTTCAGATCCACAAAGACAAGGTAGCCTTTCCCATCACACAAGGCGGTGCCGGCGGTCGGTCGGAAAAAAATGACGCAAATGGGCAAAGGACCCTTGTCATTCCGGTGGAGGACGGCAAACTCTCCCCGCACTTCGGACACTGTAAGCAGTTCGCTTTTATTGAGACCGAGAAGGGGAAGATAAAGGCACAGGAGATGAAGACGCCGCCTCCCCATGAACCGGGCGTGTTACCCCGCTGGCTGTATGAGCAGGGGGCAGACGTCGTTATAACCGGCGGCATGGGGGAGCAGGCCCGGCAGCTCCTGAAGGAAAAAGGCATCGAGGTGATTACCGGTGCGCCCATGGATTCGCCTGAAACAATAGCGAATCAATTTCTTTCCGGCTCACTTGTCACCGGCAGCAATGCCTGTGACCATTAAGAGGAGGATATGTTATGGCGCCAAGAGGACAGGGAACCGGCGGAGGAAGAGGACAGGAGCCTTCCGGACGCGGGAGGGGAATGGGCGGAGGCCGCGGCCTCGGCCCCGGAGGAGACTGTGTTTGCCCTAATTGCGGCGAAAAGAAGTCCCACGAACGAGGGACGCCGTGCTTTGAGATCACCTGTCCAAAGTGCGGCACCCCCATGACCAGGGCATAAGGTAAAGGGCCTGAGGCATAAGGCGTAAGGCACAGGGAAGAAAACTGCCGTGTCTTCAACCGGACGAGAATGGCATGGGCCTGCAACAAGTCATGAAAGGAGGAAGGAGGGTTACGGCAAACTCCGGATTCAAATATGATTATCAGTGTAGCGAGTGGAAAAGGGGGCACGGGAAAAACCACCGTGGCCACCAATCTTGCCCTGTCATTGGACAGGGAGGTGCAATTGCTCGATTGTGACGTGGAAGAGCCAAACGCCTATCTTTTTATTCATCCAACCATAGACCGTGTTGAAACAGCTACCGTGCCTGTGCCGGTGGTCGACGAAGGAAGATGCACCCTTTGCGGGAAGTGTGCTGAAATCTGCCAATTCAAGGCAATTATCGTTATAGGGAAGACTGTGCTTCCGTTCCATGAGCTCTGTCACAGTTGCGGCGGGTGTCTTGAGGTCTGCCCGGAAGACGCTGTTACCGAGGAGGGCCGAGAACTGGGAATCATTGAAGAAGGACACAGGAACGGGCTCAGTTTCGCCCATGGAAGATTGCGTGTGGGTGAGGCCATGTCACCCCCGTTGATCAGAAAGGTGCGCGCCTTTTCAAAACCGGACCGGCTGGTCATTATCGACGCGCCCCCGGGGACTTCCTGCCCGGTGATCGAGGCCATGAAGGGGACGGATTTCGTCCTCCTCGTGACCGAGCCCACTCCTTTCGGTCTCTATGACCTGAAGCTGGCCGTGGGCGCCGTGCGCGTTCTGGGCATTCCGTGCGGCCTGGTCATCAACCGGTCAGACCTGGGCGATGATAAGGTCAGAGAGTACGCGACAGAAGAAAACATCCCCATATTGATGGAGATCCCGTTTGATCGTAAGATCGCGGAGGCCTATTCAAGGGGAAAGACCATCGTGGAAGCGATGCCGGAATGGAAACAGGAATTTGTTGATTTGTATGGAAGTATAGAAAGGATAGTGAACAAGGCTGGGGGGAAGGCATCATGAAAGAGTTAGTTGTTGTCAGCGGAAAAGGCGGGACCGGCAAGACCAGCATTATTTCAGCCTTCGCTGCCCTGGCCGAAAACAAGGTCCTTTGTGATGCAGATGTAGATGCTGCCGACCTGCATCTAATCATGGCCCCCGAGATCCGGGAGCGCCACGATTTCAGAGGCGGCAGAAAGGCCTTTATCGACAACGGGAAGTGTACCGAATGCGGCTTATGCCGCGAATTGTGCCGCTGGGATGCCATAGGCGAGAACTTTGTCGTTGATGCAATCTCTTGCGAAGGATGTGGTGTGTGCTGGTATTTCTGCCCGGAAAAGGCCATTGATTTCCCGGAACAGACCTGCGGGGAATGGTATGTGTCGGAGACCCGTTTCGGGCCCATGGTGCACGCCAGGCTGGGAATCGCGGAGGAAAATTCCGGAAAGCTGGTTACCCTGGCGCGGCAGGAAGCCAGGAAGCTGGGAGAGACCAAAGGCCTCACCCTGATCCTCACGGACGGACCTCCGGGGATAGGATGTCCGGTTATCGCCTCCATCGGCGGGGCTACCGCAGTCCTCATTGTTGCTGAGCCGACGATCTCAGGCCGCAATGACATGGAACGCGTCGCACAGCTCGCCGCCCATTTCAGGGTACCGGCCCTTCTCTCCGTGAACAAGTTTGACTTGAATCCGGATGAGGCCAAAGCCATCGAGGCCATAGCCAATGAGCACAATATCAAGGTCTTAAACCGCATACCGTTTGATCCAACCTTTACAAAAGCCATGGTCGAAGGCAAAACCATAGTGGAATTTGATGGGGATTCCGAAGGAAACAAGTCCGTCAAGAAGATGTGGGACCAGGTGAAAGACTTTCTGGATTGGAAAGTTACTGGTGTCCCAAATTAAATTGTGGATGGACACTGCAACAGCAAAAGGAGGGTGCAATGGGAAGATATCTTTTCGTATTGACGAGAGGCCTTGAGGACCCCACTCGCGTGACCAGGTGCCTCCAACTCACCAAGGTGGCCAAAGAGCAGGGGAATGAAGTGAACCTCTTCCTGACGGATGATGCCGTCGTGCTGGCCAAACCAGGCATGGCCGATGCCGTGAAGGCGCCGACCGGAGATGGCGCCAAAGAATATTTCGATGTTATCCTGGAACAGGAAATTCCCATTTTCGTCTGAATCCCTTGCGCCAAGAATCGCCAGGTCGGCGAGCAGGATATTGTCAAGACAGCGCAATTTGCAGGCGCACCCAAGCTGATCTCCTTATCCGGAGGTTCGACGGTGTTCACTTTCTAGCTTTACATTTCACCCGAAAGGCGCAAATAATAGAAAAAAAAGAGGGATTGCAGAAGAGGTGTTCTTGGAAGACTATATCAAGATTGCCATACTGGATAATGAGGTGGAGGCCCGCCTGATTGAATCCATTCTCAAGGAGCGGGAGATTCCCCACATGCTTAGGTCCTACCATGACACGGCCTACGACGGCCTGTTCCAGACACAAAAGGGATGGGGAGAATTGCGCGCCCCGAAGTCTCATGAGGACGAGATCCTTGATATTATCGACGATGTCAGGATTGTTGCAGAAAGGTCATAATTTCGTTGAAGAATCAGATATCTGTCCAAACACAAACCGGCCTCTCGCGCTGCTCAGGCATTGAACAACCGGTTGTGCAGCTGCACCTTGTTGCGAAATGCCGAACGGCTGAGTTTCTGCCCACTCGATGCCCCAAGGCACAAAAGAGGAACCGAGCACAAGACCTGCCCATCCCCTTGTAGATATTTTCATCTTGCCCCCTCTTCCCATTTTGTTGTTATATAAAATCTCATAGCTTGTGTGCTTGTCAAGGGAGAGCTGTTTCGAATAAGGCGAAAGGAAAGGAGAACTCAATGAGCCTCTTTGTGGTGGATAGTGAAAAATGCAAAAAAGACGGAATCTGCGTGGACGAGTGCCCTGCACGGATCATCGCGATGAAAGACAAAGATGCACTTCCCGTGCCGGTTCACCGTGCCGAGGATTTCTGTATACAATGCGGTCATTGTGTTGCGGTCTGTCCGTATGGGGCACTTACGCATGAAGCCATGAGTCCCGAACAATGTCCTCCTGCCCGGAAAGAACTGCTGCCGGACCCGGAGTGGGTGGAACATTTTCTGCGTTTCAGGAGATCCATCCGTACCTACAAGAAAAGGCCCGTGGAACGGGAAAAGATCGCCAAGTTGATTGACATCGCCCGCTATGCACCGTCCGGCAGCAACAGCCAGCCGGTCAGGTGGCACGTCGTCCATGACCGGGAAAAAGTGAGAGAACTGGCCGGTCATGTAGTGGACTGGATGCGCTTTCTCATCAAGGAGCAACCTGAGTTCGCCGTGTCCCTGCACATGGACCGTATCGTAGCAGGGTGGGATGCGGGAGTGGACCGCATCTGCCGTGACGCGCCCCACATAATCGTCACTCACGCACCGAGAGACGATCGGGCGGCCCCGGCGGCCCCTTCCTTCGGCCTCGGCGCCTGCTGGGCAGGCTATTTCAACACCGCTGCAACCATGTGGCCCCCCATGCAGGGTGCGCTTGCCTTGCCTGAGGGACACACCTGTTTCGGTGCAATCATGATCGGCTATCCCAAATATGCATACCACCGTCTTCCCTCGAGAAATGAACCCCGCATCACGTGGCGGTAAAAGAGCTCTCGTGGAGGAATCGCGGCTTCAATGGCAGCCCATTGCCGTTATCCTGGTACTGGCCCTGATCTGGGGCGCCAACATGGCCTCCATCAAGATCGCTGCCAGGGACATGGCGCCCCTGTTCATGGCCGGCGTTCGGTCCCTGGTGGCCGGCGTCGGACTCTTCATATGGATGAAGATCAAGGGAATCAAGGTCTTCCCAAGCAGGACGATTCTTTTTCACGGCATGGTGATAGGCGCCCTGTTCGGGAGCGAATTCGGCCTCGTTTACGAGGGTCTTGAATTCACCCTTGCTTCCCGGGCCTATGTTCTGCTGTACACGGCCCCGTTCTTTGCCGCCCTGGGAGCGCACTTTTTCCTGCAGGGAGACCGTCTCAATCCCTGGAAGGCAGCAGGCCTTGCCATTGCCTTCTTCGGTGTCGTCATACTTTTTCTCGAAAAAATAGGCCCGTTTTCCGTGGAAAGCCTTCCAGGCGACCTGATGGCGCTGGCTGGCGGAGCTCTGTGGGGCGCCACGACCGTCTACGTGAAAAAATTCCTGGCATACAGAACCCGGCCGCTCCAGACCCTTTTCTACCAGGTATCCTTTTCGGCGCCCTTACTTTTTGCTCTCAGTTTCCTCATGGAATCCCCCATGGTGAAGGGTGTGTCTCTCATCGGTCTTTCCGCCCTCTTCTACCAGTGTATCATTGTTGCTTTCCTGAGCTATCTTGTCTGGTTCGAGCTGATTCATCGCTATCCGGTGAGTCTTTTGCATGCCTTTTCCTTTTTCACGCCGGTTTTCGGCGTGTTTTTAAGCGGCGTCTTGATCCTGGGGGAACCCCTGCATCTCAATCTTCTCATCTCCCTGGTGCTGGTCAGTGCCGGCATGGTCCTGGTCAACCGCAAATCCTCAAGAGACACGATACAATGAAGGAGGTTACTCTGTCTGATGAAAGATCCTGTTTGTTACTGCTTCGGATATACGGCTGAAGATATCCGGAAAGATATGGAAGAGAACGGCCGGTCGAAGATCATGGAAAAGATCATGGCCGAGAAAAGACGGGGGGGCTGCAATTGTGCAAACACCAACCCCAAGGGCAGGTGATGCCTGCCTGATGTCCGCCGGGTTGCGGAACAGGGAGGTGCCCAGCATCACGTCCAAATCACCCTCTCGAAGACATTGGGGTAGAGACGCTTCCTCATTCATTGTTCATTGGAAAAGCTAGTCCTCAGGGACCATCGAAGATTCCGCTCCGCGGGAGTCAGAGGCCAAAGGCTCTTGAACCGGCGTATTGGATTACGCCAAACCTATGTTTCCGGCGGCGCTTGGGGTTCGTCAGCGAAGAGGCGGGCGATTTCATCGGTAGCAAATGAAGGCCATGATGAGGGCTTCCCATCCCTGATGCCCTCCACGCCGGAACCTGGCTCTATGACCTCGCCGATGGCGGTCACTTCAATGCCGGCATCGCGGATGTCTTTTACGAGACTGTCCACGTGGTCCCTTTTACAGCAGATCAGGAGCGATCCCGAGCCGATCAGTCCCATCGGTGAGATGGAGAGAAGTGAGCAGATTTCCTGGGTGAGAGGATAGACCGGTATGTCCTCCATCCGGATCCGTATCCTGCATCTCCCGGCAATGCTCAGTTCATGGACCGCGGTCGCGAGCCCCCCTTCCGTAACATCATGCATGGCGGAGACGCCCTTGCAACTCGCGGCAATCCTCGCTTCTTCGAGGATGGAGAGCATTGAAAGGAAGTCCTGAGAGGCGGATATCTTCTTATGAGACAGGCCAAGCTTTCTCAGCCTTCCGCCCAATTCGCCTGCAATGATGGCGGTTCCTTCCACCGCAACCCGCTTGGTCATCAGCACCACATCTCCGGGAGCCATTTTTTTTTTGTCGATCAACTGCGATTTTTTTACGGTCGCCGCCATCATTCCTGAAACGACCGGCCTCGAAACCGTGTCCGTGATCTCGGTGTGCCCGCCGCAAATGGTGATTCCGTGGCTCCGGCAAATCTGGTGAAGTTCGCTCATGACCCGGTGAACGGCCAGTGCGCTGGTTCCCACCGGGAACAGGAGCGTGGCGAGCATCCAGCGTGGTGTCGCCCCGGACGTCGCAATGTCGTTCGCGCTGACCAGGACGGCATACAATCCGATGGAGCCGGTGACAAATGTCACGGGGTCGGTCTTGAGGATCAGGACGTCTTCTCCCTCAATATCCACGGCCGCGGTATCCTCTCCAACCGCCGGCCCGATGAATACGGAGGGGTCGTCGAAGGAAAATTCGGTGAGAAACCGTTTCAAGAGGTGATTCGGCAACTTGCCCGCGGGCAACGGTTCCCCCAGCCTGATGATCTCTTCCAGATTTTCCAGGGTAGAGATGGTGAAGGCACGTTCCACGTCGTTCTTCTTCCTGTTGTGGTTGTCCAGAAAAAGCGTGACCGCACCCGCTCTCCTCCCAGCCTCCATATCAAAGGCAAAATCTCCCACCATCAGGATATGTTCCGGCCTGATTCCCATTTTTTGAGCAGCCCAGAGAATGCCCTCGGGGTGAGGTTTCGGCTTCAGTTGATCATCCCGGGTGATCACGAGGTCGAAATCTGAAATCCCGGCACCTTCGAAATTTTCGAGGGCCCGGATCACCGTCTTCAGGGTATTCCGGGTCAATATCCCGATGAGGATGCCCCGCTCCTTCAGGTAAGGAATGACCGTTTCCGCGCCCGCGTTGGGCGTGGATATTTCAGCTCCCTCCATCTCGAACCTATCCAGCAGGCGAGAAACCTCTCGCCGGCGAACCGGATCGGTGATGCTCCTCATGTATTCGAGTACGGGAATTTCGGGAGGGCATCCGATGGCCTGCTTGATGCGGTCAAAATCGAGGGCCCCCGGCTTTGTCAGCGTCCCGTCAAAATCGAACAGGACCATTCTAATATGGTTTTGTGTCCGCGGTTCCATAAACAAAAAAATAGCCCCCGAAAAAATTATTATCAAGCAAGAAAGCAAAAAGGGAAAAGGCGGTTGCCCCGGAGCCGCCATGATGATAAAGATTCCTCCTATGGAACGATCGCGTTTTCCCTTCAGAACCACGCTGCACCACTTCCGGCCGCTGGCGGGCTATTTCATCGAAAACCGCTGGGCGCTCATCATCGGCCTTGCCTGCTTGCTTCTTGTCGATTTGCTGCAACTGATCATTCCACTGATTATCAAGAAAGCCGTCGACCTGCTCACCAGGGGAATTGCGACTCCCTTCGTCCTCTTACAAGAAGGGCTCGTCATTGTTGGAATCGCGGTTGCCATCGGGCTCCTGCGCTATATATGGAGGCACCTCATTTTCGGACATTCACGGAGAGTGGAGCAGGACCTGCGAAACCGCCTCTATGCCCACCTGCAGACCTTGTCTCCGTCATTCTACAACAGAACAAGAACCGGAGACCTGATGGCACGGGCCGTAAATGATATCAACGCCATCCGAATGGCAACAGGCATGGGGCTTGTGGCCCTGACGGACGGAATCGTTCTCGGCCTTGCCTCCGCCGGATTTATGATCTCGATCAGCCCGCAGCTCACCGCCATCTCGCTTATCCCCGCTCCGATTATCGTCCTCTGCACCAGAATACTCACACGGCGCATGTCCACGGGATTCGAAAAGGTGCAAAGGACCTTTGCCGATGTGACAGAGCGGGTGCGGGAGGCCTTCGCAGGCATACGGATCGTAAAGGCGTTCAATCGCGAGGAATGGGAATACGGCCGGGTGAGGGACGAAGGAGAACGATATGTCTCCGAGAACCTGGACCTCGCGAGAATCCTGGCCCTGTTTTTCCCCCTGATGGTTTTGTTTACGAACCTGGGGCTGGCCATAGTTCTGTGGATGGGGGGTCGGCTGGCAATCGTGGGAAAGATCAGCACCGGCGACTTCGTTGCCTTTATCAGTTATCTGAACCTGCTCACATGGCCCATGATGGCAATGGGGTGGGTGACGAACCTTGTGCAGCGCGGATCTGCGTCCATGCAGCGAATCAACGCGATCCTCCAGGAACAGACCGATATCAGGGAACCTGCAGCACCCATCACCATTGCGAAGGTACGTGGAGAGATAGAGATACGGGGTCTGAGCTTCCGATACCCGGGCAAATCCTCGCCGCAACTGAAGGATATACACCTTCATATTGAGCCCGGCGAAACAGTGGCTTTCGTGGGCAAAGTCGGTTCCGGCAAGACCACGCTCTTGAAGGCAATGGTCAGGCTCATCGAGACGCCTGCGGGGACCTGTTTCCTGGACGGGCACGATGTATCCCGCCTCTCGCTTCGATCCTTGCGGCAAAATATCGGATTCGTCACCCAGGATGTTCTGCTCTTCTCGGACACCGTTCAGAAAAATCTCCTCATGGGCCGAACAGGGATCAGCGGAGAAGACCTGGACAGGGTCCTGGACATCGCGACCATGAGGGAAAAAGTGGCATCCCTTGGGCGCGGTCTGGAAACAATGCTGGGAGAGCGGGGCATAAGCCTGTCGGGCGGGCAGAGGCAGCGTCTCACGGTGGCGAGAGCCCTTGTCGGCGATCCCCCCGTTTTGATCCTGGATGATGCTTTTTCCATGGTGGATACCAGCACGGAAGAAAGGATCCTGAACGGCATCTTCAGCACCAGGAAAGGGAAAACCAACATTATCGTCTCCCATAGGCCTTCATCTCTGGCCCGTGCAGACAGGATATTCGTCATGCAGGAAGGAGAGATCGTGGAACGGGGAACTCCGGAAGGCCTCCTTGAAAGGGGAGGGGTCTACACCAGGCTCTACGAGGAAAAGAGCCTGGCCGAGGCGCTTGGGACTTTAGAGTAGTGAAAGGGTAATCGAATGCTCTGGGATTATGGATACATGGAGGAAGGCAAGCTGGGGAAGCCTTACAATATCCGGCTCCTGAAAAGGCTTCTCGCCTATGCCTCTCCCTACAAGAAAATCATGATCTTCGCGCTCATCCTCTCAGTCCTGATCACCCTCTTTGATCTTACCACTCCCTATCTCACCAAGATCGCAATCGACCGGTATATCGTTTCCACCTGGTACAAGGTTTTTTTCGAACAGCCTGAAACCCGATCTCGAGGCATCTTGCAGAAAAAATACATGCCGCTTCTCATCAAGAGCAAAGACGGCGGCTTCGCGATCATCTCCCGCAGGAATCTCAGAAAAATTGACCCGGCCGAACTCCATGTGCTTCGGACCGGCGGGCAAATCTCTAGCACGGAATATTACCGCATCATTCCCGATCCGGAAAATGCTGCAGTCCTGTCCCGCTTGCGGCCCTTTCCTGAAAAGATGGCGGATGGTTCCGTCCTGGCAACCGCAAACAGCCTCAGGGACCTTCCCGCGAAAGAAATTGCGACCCTCCGCAGGCGGGACCTGGGGGGCGTGGCGGCCGTGGGAGGAATCCTCCTGATCCTCCTCTGCCTGGCGTTTGGACTGGGATACGGAGAATTCTACTTCCTGGAATATGCGGGCCAGCATATCATGCAGGATATCCGGCTCAAACTCTTTGAGACCATCCAGAGACAGGCAATCAGGTTCTTTGACCGGCAGCCCCTCGGCAGGCTCGTCACCAGGGTCACGAACGATGTGGAGAACCTCAATGAGATGTTCAAAACCGTGCTGGTCACCCTGTTCACAGACATTTTCATCGTGGTGGGTATCTTTGCCATTCTCCTGTATCTCAACTGGAAACTGGCGCTGATCTGTTTCCTTCTCATGCCCCTGGTTTCCGGCATCACTTTCCTCTTCAGCACCATGGCGCGTGAGGTCTTCCGCGACCTCCGCATAACCGTTGCCAAGATAAACGCCTTCCTGCAGGAGCGCCTGAACGGGATGCAGGTAATCCAGCTCTTCTGCGCGGAGAAGAGTCAGTTTGAGACCTTGAAAAAGATTAATCACGAGAATTTCCTCGCGGGCATGAGGCAAATCAGGATCTTTGCCATGTTTATGCCCATCATGGAGATCCTGTCGTCCTGCGCTATCGCATTGCTGCTCTGGTATGGAGGCGGGCGGGTGATCCAGGAACAACTTACCCTCGGGGCACTGGTAGCCTTTATCAGCTATATACAGATGTTTTTCAAACCCATCCGGGATATTTCTGAAAAATATAACATCATGCAGTCGGCCATGGCCTCCACGGAGAGGATCTTTCAATTCATGGACTACCGGGAATACATCCCTGATCCGGAAAAGGCCCGAACGCCATCCCGGCAGGAAGGCCATCTCTTGTTTGAGGATGTTTCCTTTTCCTATGATGGAAAAGAGACGGTCCTCCATGACATTTCATTTGAGTTGAGGCCCGGAGAAACCCTCGCCATTGTCGGCCCCACCGGGGCCGGCAAGACCACCATAGTGAATCTCATCGAAAGATTCCATGATCCCGACAAGGGTTCGGTTTTCCTGGACAGCGTAGACCTCCGGGATCGGGAAAAGCGGGAACTCCGGGAGCAGACGGGATTGGTGATGCAGGATGTGTTTCTCTTTGCGGGCACCCTGGCTGATAATATCACTCTCGGCAGGATGAAGGTAGATGCGGCTGTCATGGAGCAGACGGCCGGGCTGGTAAACCTGGAATTTATCGCAAAAAAAATGCCCGGCGGATGGGGTCAGGAAATCGGGGAGGGAGGCAGCACCCTTTCCGCGGGAGAACGGCAGCTCCTCTCTTTTGCCCGGGGTCTTGCCGCCGATCCCCCTCTCCTGATCCTGGACGAGGCGACCTCCAGCGTGGATCCTGAGACGGAAAATCTCATCCAGGGCGCCATCTCGCGCATGACCGCCTCCCATACGACCCTGGTCATCGCGCACAGGCTTTCCACGGTCCGCAACGCGGACCGGATCTTGGTGCTTCACAAGGGAAGGATCCGCGAGCAAGGCACCCACGAGCAGTTGATGGCTCAAAAAGGCATCTATTTCAAATTGCATCAACTCAGGAGCCGCTGATTGTTGCGCGCTTTCGTCCATTGCTAGGTGCGGGCACCCTTATCGAGCTTATGAATGCCTGTGCTAATGCTGAGGCGTTCTGCTGCAGGCTGAAAGAGGGATAAGCACAACGGAAAACTTGCACCACATCACGCAATTTCTCGGCCTGAAGAAGAGTACGGTCGGAATGCTGCTCATGGTCATTCTGGTAGGCATGGGAGAGAAGCTGGCCGAGCGATTCCTGCCCATCTATCTCATGGCCCTCGGCGGGGGCGCGCTGTCCATCGGATTCCTGAATGGTCTGGACAATCTCCTTTCGGCACTCTACTCCTTTCCGGGAGGATACCTATCCGACCGGCTTGGAACAAAACGGGCTCTCCTCGTCTTCAATATTGTTGCAATGACGGGATTCATCATTGTCATACTGTTCCCTGTGTGGCAGGCAGTCCTGGTGGGCGCCGTCTTTTTCCTGTCATGGACGGCCATATCTCTGCCTGCAACCATGAGCCTTGTGGCCAGGATCCTGCCCATGGAAAAGCGTACCATGGGAGTATCCATGCATTCTCTGGTCCGCAGGATTCCCATGGGCCTGGGTCCCATACTGGGAGGTCTTTGCATCGGCCTCTGGGGCGTGAAAAACGGGGTGCGGGTTGCCTTTGTCGCCGCACTCCTGCTGTCCATTGTCGCCCTGGTACTGCAGCAGCTTCTGATTGAAGAAGATATTCCGAAAGCGAAAAAAGCGGAAAAGGGAAATGGGCCGCAGAAGAACCCGTGGAAGCTTTTTCGCCTCATGAGCCCATCGTTGAAGAGGCTCCTTGTTTCGGACATCCTCGTCCGCTTCTGCGAGCAGATCCCGTACGCGTTTGTGGTGGTGTGGTCCATGAAGACAATTGCGGATCCGGTCAGTGCCTTGCAGTTCGGCATCCTGACCAGCATCGAAATGGGTACCGCGCTCATCATCTACGTCCCGGTCGCGTACTTTGTGGACCGCAGCACGAAAAAGCCCTTCGTGGTGATCACGTTCGGCTTTTTCACCCTGTTTCCATTGGTCCTCCTCTTCTGCCATTCTTTTGCCTGGCTGGTCGCCGCTTTTATTCTGCGGGGACTCAAGGAGTTCGGAGAACCGACCAGGAAGGCCCTGATCATGGACCTGGCCCCCGAGAATCTCAAGGCCGCCATGTTCGGCCTCTATTATCTCCTGCGGGATGTTGTGGTGTCCGCGGCGGCCTTCGGCGGGGCATTCCTGTGGGAGGTGAGCCCCGCAACCAACTTTCTGACGGCCTTCGGCTTCGGCGTCCTGGGAACGATCGTGTTCGCCGCATGGGGAAAAGACCTGGGAAGAGGAGAGCCTGCCTGATCCCGGTCCCGGGGACTTTTTTATGAATTTCCCTTGACTATGGGGGTCCTTTTGTGTTTACTATAGATCGTCATAAAATCTTTTCCGGCAAGAAGAATTCAAAAGAGCCCCATGATTCCCTGCCTGTTCTTTTGTTGCGAAGGGCCGGAAAGGTCAACATCCAGCGAGAAAGAGTCGCAGTGAAAGTCCTCCTCATTTATCCGCAGTTTCCGGACACGTTCTGGAGTTATAAGCACGCGCTCAAGTTTATTCATAAGAGAAGTGCCTATCCCCCCTTGGGTCTCCTCACGGTGGCAGCCATGCTCCCCGGACACTGGGAAAAACGACTCGTGGACCTCAATGTGACGAGACTCGGAGAAGGGGATTTGGCATGGGCCGATTGCGCATTCATCAGCGGTATGGTAGTGCAAAAAGATTTTGCCCGCCAAATTATTTCACGATGCAAAAAAACAGGCCTCACGGTGATTGCGGGCGGGCCTCTTTTCACAAGTGAGTACGAGCAGTTCGAGGAAGTCGATCATTTTGTATTGAATGAAGCCGAACTCACCCTCCTGCCTTTCCTGGCGGACTTCGAACAAGGATGTGCCAAACGCGTTTATAAGACCCCCTCGTTTGCCGACATCACAGAAACGCCGGTTCCCCTGTGGGACCTGGCCCCCATGAAGCGCTACGCGGCCATGAGTGTGCAATTCTCCCGGGGCTGTCCATTCAATTGTGAATTCTGCAACGTGACGACCCTGTTCGGACATCGCACGCGTATCAAGAGTGCGCGGCAGCTTGTTTCAGAACTGGATGCCCTTTATGACCGCGGGTGGCGCGGGCAGGTGTTCTTTGTAGACGATAATTTCATCGGGAACAAGAAGTACCTCAAGACCCAGCTGCTCCCCGCTTTGATTGAATGGCGAAAAGAGAAGAAAGGCATTCCTTTCAATACGGAGGTCTCCATAAACCTGGCCGATGACACACCATTGATGGAAATGATGGTCGAGGCGGGATTTGATGCCGTCTTTATCGGAATCGAGACCACGGACGAGAACAGCCTGGCCGAATGCAACAAAAAACAGAACAAGAACCGTGACCTGGCGGAAAGCGTCAGGACCATCCAGAAAGCGGGGCTGCAGGTCCAGGGAGGATTTATCGTCGGGTTCGACAATGATACGCCCTCTATCTTTCAGAGGCAGATAGATTTTATCCAGAAGAGCGGCATCGTAACGGCCATGGTCGGGCTTCTGCAGGCGCCTGTCGGCACGAAGTTATATGAACGTCTGAAAAATGATGGACGCCTCCTCGGTTCCATGTCCGGAAATACCGATGGAACCACCAACATCATCCCCCGGATGGATCTCGATGTCCTGCGGGAAGGGTATCATGCCATCCTGCATCATATCTACTCACCCAAGCATTACTACGAGCGCGTCAAGCTGTTTCTGCGGGACTACAAGCAACCCAAGACCAGGGTCCCGCTTGATCCCCAGCGGATCCTGGCTGTTTTTCGTTCCAGCATCCGGTTGGGAGTGCTGGGACGTGAGCGGCTGCAGTACTGGAAAATCCTGTCCTGGACATTGCTTCGGCGGCCCAGACTGCTTCCGCTGGCAATAACTCTGGCCATTTACGGGTATCATTTCCGCAGGATCTGCAGAATATAGGTCTTCAGGGCAACACTCCTTCGTGAATCCAATTCATCAAGGCGGGAAGTTCTTCCGTCTGCCACGTCGGGGACACACGCGCCTCCAGATACCGGGAGAACAGGGCGTCCATAAAGGCGACAGCTTTTTCCAGCAGGAACATCCTTTGGTAAAACAGGGCGTCCGGGTCTTCTCCCTTTTCCTGCAAGATTTTCGGCATTTTGAGGGAATGGAAATTCATCCACATGGAATCCAGATCGAAGGACCATTCATCCCTGCCTTCCTTGAGGTGCAGCCGAGCACTGGTCACCTTCTTTGCTTCCCGCAGGGCAAAACGGGCCTCCCGTATTCTCGCGTTTTCACCCGTACAGGTTATGGTCTGGGCAGACCGTTCACTGTCTGACTGGAGCGTGATTTTTCCCTCGAACCAGAGTTCCACTTCTCCTTCATCTCCCAGGTCAAACAGGCCGTCCAGGGTCTCGCTCTTGCACCACAGCCAGACCAGGAAGTCTTTCCCCAGGAAAGTATGTTCCCGCACCTCGTCCAGAACACTCATCTCAACGCTTCCTCCTCAAGAAACAAAGGCTGTACATCGTCCACCAGATCCTGATCTTTTCCCGAAAGTTCGAACGCCCTTCGGGCCAGGGCATAGGGGTACACCGGGACCAGAAACAGCTCGAAGGTCTTCCTGAAGAACTCGGCAAATTCATCACAGAGCTTGTTGCTCGTCGCCCCGAATAGGACGGCATTGGTCTGGAGACTCCACACCATGTCATAGACCCCTGATTGGGGGATGGCCCGCTTCAGGAGTCGGGATCGAACGGCCTCTCGAATCTCTTCTCTTCTCAACTTTGCAAGATATTCGATCCCCTCCCGCTCCTTGACTTCATTTTCTTCCTTCCTGCAGTATTGTGTCAGGGCCTCTTTCGGAATTTTTTTCGTGTCCACCCGCCAGGACAGGGCCAGGTAGGGATCCTTGAAGTATTCCATTGCTTTGAATGCGGGGTCAAACATGTCCAGGATGCGGACCCAGCCTACCGATCGTTCCTCACCGGGTAGGTCATCCAGATTGCGAAAACCATAGCGAAGAATCCTTTTTGGGAATTCCTCGATGTAATCACCGGGCAGGGTGCCATCCACCCGATAACGTGAAAAAGTCGCTACTCCTTGTATGAAACCCATTTCTCCTCCTCAACCGGAAACGCCGGGCTCTCTCCATGTGGTTCGTCGGCATTCCTTTTCCCGCAGCCTGCAGCCGCAAGGGAAGCAGGGTATGCCTTATTTCTTCGTATGACGGGTAGTCCTTCTCCGGATTTCCTGCTCAAAGCCTCGTTCTGTAGGCTGGTAAAAAACACGATTCTTCAGATTTTCCGGAAGGTACTCCTGTTCTATCCATGCGCCGGGATAATTGTGGGGATATCGATATCCACGTCCGTAGCCCAATTTCTTCATCAGGTCCGTGGGTGCATTGCGAATGTGCAGCGGTACCGGACGGGGACCTGTTCGCTCAATCTCGGCCTTCACCGCCTTTTCCGCCAGGTAGAGGGCATTGCTCTTGGGGGCCGTAGCCAGGTAGACGGCCGCCTCCGAAAGGGCGAGTTCGGCTTCGGGCGGTCCGACCTTTCGCCAGGCGTCAAATGAAGCCAGGGCCACCAGGAGTGCCTGGGGATCGGCGAGCCCCACGTCTTCCGAGGCGAACCTGATCATCCTCCTGGCCACAAAAAGGGGATCTTCCCCCGCTGACAGCATTCGGTAGAGCCAGTAGATCGCCGCCTGCGGATCACCTCCTCTCAGGCTCTTGTGAAAGGCTGAAATCAGGTTGTAATGTTCCTCCCCGTCTTTATCGTAGGGCAGTGCCTTCCTGTCCAGTGCCTTTTCGATCACCTCCAGATCCATGATTCGTTCTCCCGGACCTGTTTGCAGCCGGTAAAACGATGCCGTCTCCAGGTTGTTGAGTGCAACCCGCGCATCTCCATGGGAGATTTCCACGAGATGCTCCAGCGCCTCTTCGGTCAGCTGAAAATCCAATTTTCCAATGCCTTTCTCACTGTCACCGAGGGCCCTGTTCAGGATAATTCTCAGATCCTCATTTTGGAGGGGCTTCAGGATCATCACCCGGGCCCTCGACAGGAGAGGCGGGATGATTTCAAAGGAAGGATTCTGGGTCGTTGCACCCACCAGGAGAATCAGGCCGCTTTCCACGTGAGGCAGAAAGGCGTCCTGTTGTCCCTTGTGAAACCGGTGGATTTCATCCACGAAAAGAATGGTCGGCTGACCGGTCTGTTGCCTGTGGACTTCCGCTTCCTTTATGACCCCCCGCAAATCCTTGAGGCCGGAAGTCACTGCGGAAAACGCCCGAAAGGGATACTGCGTGTAGGTCGCGATCATCCTGGCCAGGGTGGTCTTACCGGATCCGGGTGGACCCCAGAAGATCACCGGGAACAACCGCCCGGACGCGAGGGCTGTGCGAAAAGGAGCCTCCGGGCCGAGGAGTTGAGGCTGCCCTACCATATCCTCGACCTTTTCCGGCCGCATCCTCTCAGCCAGGGGCGCGATTCCATCCAGTCTTTCATCTCTCATGAGCTGGACCTCTTTGACGCAGGGCCTCGAGGAACACCGAGTGCACACTGTCCATGTGAAGGGGTTTTGCAAGTACCAGATGAGCACCCATACCTTTGACGGCTTTCACCCGTCCGGGGCGAAGAGGGTTTTCGATCAGGACGGCCGGCATTTTCGGGTAAGCCTTCCTTGCCTTCCTGAGAAGTCCGGTCAGGTTGTCCCGGTCCACGTCCTCCGTATCAATGACCAGCAGACCATATTTCTTTTTCGGGACCAATCTGAAGGCTTCCCCGCATGTTGCGGTGGAGTCCACCTGGCATCCCCTGCCTGAAAGCCAGAGATGCAGCAGATCCCTCAGGATATCCTGGGACGAAACCACCAGGGCGTGGATATCCTTCATTTTTATTCGAGCAGCGGGCGCCTCCCCGCGGGAAGACCGTGAAGGAATCGGTAAACGAACGGTGCACGTGGTCCCTCCTCCTTCGCTGCTCTTCAGATCCAGATCTCCCCCGTTCTTCCTGATAATTGCCTGGGCCAGGCTCAATCCAAGTCCCCTCCAACGCTTCCCTTTTGTCGTAAAAAAAGGATCATAGATCCTGTCTTCTATTTCCGGAGGGATGCCTCTGCCGTTGTCCTGTATATAGAGATAAGCGGCCCCTTCACTTTCCTCGGTCGTCAGGTAGATATTCCCTTCTTCGTCGAGGGCCTCCGCTGCATTTTGCACCAGTGCAGCAAGCGCATACCTGATCTCTTCAGGTCTCCCTTCCAGGGTCGGCAAGGCACGCAGATAGCTCTTCATCCTGATACCATTCTCCCTGCCGGCAGGTCCGCTGCCCCACCGAGTCTTGGCTGAAGCCACTACGTCCTGCACCACCTTTCGAAGATCATAAGGAAGTACTGTCTGCCCTTCGGCGTCGGCTCCTCCCAGCCATGCGAGTTCCCGGAGAAGCGTACGACCCTTCTCCCCTATTTTCCGGTGCCCTTCCGGATTCGCCGTTCGCCGGTCCCTGACCGGCACGTCCTTCACGGGACGGCTCGGAGACTCTCGTTCAATGGAATGCAGCCACTTCTCCATTTCATGATACAGTGCACCGGACATGCGGACGACGGATTCCTGTTTCTCGCTTGCAGTGATCCGTTTCTCCGCTTCCTTTCTTTCATTAAGATCGAGCAGGTTGAACAGGAAGGCCCGCCGCCTCCCCAGGAGGATCTTCTTCACGTGCACCTCGCACCACAGTACATTTCCGCTCCGGGTTATGAGGCGGGTCTCATAACGATTCGGGACGGGTCTTCCTGAGATCCTTTTTCTGTGGAGTTCCCGGAGTTTTGCGCCCACTTCCGGTTGAAAAAATTCCGCAAAATCACGGCCCGCTGTTTCCTCCTCCTCACAACCCATGGCGCGTCTTGCCGTTTGATTCATAAACCTGATTTTCCCGTCCTGGACAAGCAGCACTCCGCCCGGCAGGGCTTCCAGAAGGCGCCTTGCCTCGTTCAGGTTCCTCACAGCATTCCTGTTCTCTCTCTTGAGCTCGGCAATTTTTTCCCGAAGGGTTCGTTTTTCAGCCCGCAACCTGTCAATTCTGCGTTGAAATCCTTCTATTCTCTTTTCAAACACTTGCGAGACCTTTCCGCCATCTCTTTCAGGGGATACCCGAATCATCTTGATGATCCGAGGTGAATAGGATATCATATTTTGCGTTCGCCTTACAATAGGGAACCCTTCCTCTTATCACCAGCAAGGTATCATCTTCCCGCCGGAAACGGGATCTTCGACTTGCATCTGATACCTTGCTGGTGATCAGAGATTTCGCTGAATCCGCCGGCGAATTTCATCTGCGTTTACGAAGGCGAGTTGTTGGGGAAGAATCCTGATCGCTGTCAGGGCCTCTCAGTGCCCATAGCATCGTTGCGGCCGGCATCAGATGTTCCCGCAGCCGTCGAGCGCAAAGGAGTTCACATTGACCCAAAGCAGTCCGTTTGTCCATCTTCATGTCCACTCCGAATTCAGCCTGCTGGACGGGGCGATCCGGCCCAGGCAGATGCTGAAAAAGGCGCGGAAGCTGGATATGGGCGCCGTAGCCGTGACTGACCACGGAAACATGTTTGGCGCGGTCCAGTTTTTTGATGAAGCTCGAAAGGCCGGGATAAAACCCATCATCGGATCAGAATTGTACGTTGCCCCTGGAGATCGCCGGAACAGGGCGCCCTCTGCCGACGGTCTGCCCAACGCCTTCCACCTGGTCCTCCTCGCCATGAACGAGAAGGGATACAGGAACCTGAGTCGCCTGGTCACCCTGGGACACCTGGAGGGCTTCTACTATCATCCTCGGGTGGATATGGATCTTCTGCAGGAATATAATGAGGGACTCATCGCGCTCTCCGCCTGTATCAAGGGCATGGTCCCGTTTTTTCTCAATGCGGACCGCACGGAGCTGGCTCGAAAAAAGGCCGAAGAGCTGGCCGCCATCTTCGACCACAATAGATTCTACCTGGAGGTCCAGGCCAACAATCTTCCGGAACAAGGCAGGGTCAACAGCATGCTCAGGGAGCTTTCCCGGGAACTCTCACTCCCCCTGGTGGCTACCAATGATTGCCATTATTTGAACCGGGAGGACGCCGAGGCTCATGATGTCCTCCTCTGCATCCAGACGGGCAAAACCATTGATGATCCAAAGCGGCTCAAGTTTTCCACGGATGAATTCTATTTTAAATCCCGGGAGGAGATGCTGGCAAACCTCCAGGACTTCGAGGATGCCCTCGATAACACGGTCCAGGTAGCTGACCGGTGCACCTATGAAATGGAATTCGGCCGCTACAAGTACCCGGTTTTCCATGCTGACGGGAATCGAAGTCTTGACGACATCCTCGTGGAAAACGCCCGCAAGGGACTGGCGGAACGGCTGCGCCTGAAAGGGGAGGAAGAAGGTCCGCTCCCGGAAGCAATGGTAAGTGAGTACGGAGACAGGCTGCAATTTGAACTGGACATTATCCGGAAGATGGGATTTTCAGGGTATTTTCTCATCGTGGCGGATTTCATAGACTACGCACGGCGTCACCAGATTCCGGTTGGTCCCGGCCGTGGGTCGGCCGCCGGATCCCTTGCAGCCTATGCACTTACCATCACCAACATCGATCCGATCAAGTACGGTCTCCTCTTTGAAAGATTTCTCAACCCCCAGCGCATCAGCATGCCTGATATCGATATCGATTTCTGCATCAACGGCAGGGATGAAGTAATCCATTATGTAGCGGAGAAATACGGCAGAGAAAATGTCTCGCAGATCATCACCTTCGGTACCATGAAAGCGCGGGCAGTGATTCGAGATGTGGGAAGGAGCCTGAATATCCCTTTGGGTGAAGTGGACCGCATTGCCAAGCTGGTCCCTGAGGGCCCGAAGGTTTCTCTGGAAAAGGCCATTCTGGATGAACCGGAGCTGAAACGTCTGGAAGAAGGCCACGGGCCTGGGAAAAGACTGCTTACCGTATCGCGTGTTCTGGAAGGACTCTCCAGGCACGCATCCACACATGCCTCCGGCGTTGTCATTGCAGACCGGCCGCTGGTCGAGTATCTCCCCCTCTTCAAGGGTTCCAAAGATGAAATCATGACCCAGTATACTATGGATCGAATCGAACAGCTGGGCCTCATCAAGTTTGATTTCCTGGGGCTGAAGACGCTCACCGTGATCAAGCACACCCTTGACCTCATAGAAAATACCAGCGGCACAAGAATTGACATAGACAAGATACCCCTCGATGATCCGGCAACCTACCAGCTGTGCAGTGATGGGAAGACCACGGGGGTATTTCAGCTTGAAAGCGGCGGATTGAAGGAACTTATGCGGAGACTGCGGCCTGAGGTGTTCGAGGACATGATCGCCCTTGTCGCTCTTTACCGGCCGGGGCCGCTTGGCAGCAACATGGTGGATGATTTTGTCAGCGGAAAACACGGGAAGACCAGGATCCGGTATCCTCTTCCCCAGCTGGAACCTCTCCTCAAAGAGACCTACGGGGTCATTCTCTACCAGGAACAGGTCATGCGGATTGCACAACTGCTGGCCGATTATTCCCTGGCCGAGGCCGATGAGCTTCGAAAGGCCATCGGCAAGAAGAAACCGGAGGTAATGGCCAGGCATAAGCAGCGATTTGTTGAGGGTGCCCGCAAAAACGCCGTGAAACCCCAAAAAGCGGAAAATCTCTTTCAGCTGATAGAAAAATTCGGGGGGTACGGGTTCAACAAGTCCCATTCAGCGGCCTACGCGTTGATTGCCTACCAGACCGCCTACCTGAAGGCGCATTTTCCCGTCGAATTCATGGCGGCATTGCTCACGCAGGACATGGGAAACCAGGACAAGACCATCAAGAATATCGCTGAATGCAGGAACATGGGCATCGAGATTCTTCCCCCGGACATCAACGAAAGCCAGGCGGATTTTTCCGTCGTGGATGGAAAAATCCGCTTCGGCCTGGCAGCCGTAAAAAATGTGGGGCTGAAGGCCGTCGAATTCGTTATAGAAGAGAGAAGAGAGGACGGCCCCTACCATGATCTGCTGAGTTTCTGCCGGCGCGTCGGAACCGGAAAGGTCAACCGGAGGGTATTGGAAGGTCTGATCCTGTGCGGGGCCTTTGACTATACCGGTGTCCATCGCGCCAGGCTTTTCGCCGGTCTTGATGATGTTCTCCGTTTCTGCGGGGCCAATCATGATCCCAATCAACTGAACATATTCGGCTCGCTGGTCCCCCAGGCCGGTACCGGGCTCGGTTTCATCGATCTTCCCGATGTAGAGGAGTGGCAGGAAAAGGAGCGCTTGAAAAAGGAAAAAGAGGCGCTCGGCTTTTACATAAGCGGGCACCCCCTTGCCGGATTTGAACGTGAAATCGCTCTGGTCTCGAGCTGCTCCATTCAGGACCTCCCCGTACAGAGAGACAAAAGCCGGGTCAAAATTGCCGGGATGCTGGAAGAACTGAAACTGAAACGCACCAAAAAGGGCGACAGGATGGCCATCATCCAGGTAGAGGACCTGTCCGGATCGGTGGAGGTGATTCTATTCCCCGATTTGTTCGCCCGTTGCTCCGCAATGCTCAAAAGTGATGATCCGTTGCTTATCACCGGGACAGTTGAAAAAGGGGACCACACCGCCAAGATCATCGGGCAGGAAATGAGCACCCTGAGAAGCGTCAGGCAGCGACTGGTCAAAGCCATTGAAATCAGCCTGGATCAGGAAACAGCCTCCAAGAATACCCTGGAGGATTTGCGGGACCTCACTTTTCGATTTCCCGGCGAGTGCCGCCTCCGCTTCAAGGTGCCGACGTTGTCGGGGAAGAATATAACCATCACGGCGAATGAGCGATTCAGCGTACTCCCCTGCCCTGAACTCCTCAGCGAGGTGGAGAACATCACCGGCTGCAAGGTGACTGAAATCATAGCTCCTCCGGCGGTGACCTCGCCGGACATGGCATAGCATCGGATTCTGTCGCTATTCCGCCGTGTTCAGAATTTTCAAGAGGGCTTTCCGGTAGTCTTCCGGGGTATCGAGGTCCAGGTCGCTAAAACCCTGGGGAGCATCCACCAGGCAGACCTCGTCTCTGAAGGCGTCAAATAGCTCCCGCGCTCCCACATCGCCTTCCAGCTTGCACAAGGCCCCAAACCATGCCTTCCCGAGAATAACCGGATGTGAACGCCTTCCGCAGATTTGAATAGCTCCCATGGATTTCCCTGATGCCAGGTAGCGTTTGAGCAGATGATTGATCAGCGCTGCAGTAATATTCGGCATATCGGCCAGGACGATCATGAGGTGGCGGGTATCTCTTTCAACAGCTCCAAGGCCTATGATAATGGACGAGCTCATCCCCTCCCGGTAGCGATCGTTCTTGATTATCCTCAGTTTCTCGTTTGGCAGGGACCGGGTCAACGCCTCCTGAATTTCCCGGGAGCGGTGTCCGAGGACCAGAATTACCTGATCGAGGTCCGATTTCAGCACTTCCGCGAGGATGCGCTCAAGAAGGGATGTATCCCCGATGCGAAGCAGCTGCTTGGGTTCGCCCATCCTGCGGGAGGCGCCTGCCGCAAGGACAAGCCCGGCAACTTTTTCTTTCCGTCCGTTCATGATGCCTTCCCTAGAAACGGTGTCTGCCTGAAGGAGATTCTCTGTTTCTCTTACCCAAAGCAGCCCGGAGATCATTGATCACCGGGCTGTCAGGGACTCTACCATTTCTGTGAGTCAAAAGAAAAGGGTTATCCGGTGTACTGTCGTGGTTTGGGCAGCGGCGCGATATCAGCCAGGGCCCGTTCGATTTCGTCCTCCGGGAGGGCATGATCTCCGAGCTTCCCGGCCAGGTAAGCCTCATATGCCGCCATGTCCACCAGCCCGTGACCGCTCCAGTTGAAGAGGATCACCTTTTCCTTTCCCTCTTCCTTGGCTTTCAGGGCCTCTCGGATGACCACCGCTATCGCATGGTCCGTCTCGGGAGCGCTGATAAACCCTTCAGTCCGGGCAAACGTTATTCCGGCCTTGAAAGTCTCGAGCTGGGGTAGAGCCACGGGCCGGATGAGTTTGTCCAGGATAAGCTGACTGATAATGGGAGCCATGCCGTGGTATCTCAAGCCCCCGGCATGAATGGGTTCGGGTACAAAATTATGGCCGAGCGTATGCATGGGTAGGAGGGGGGTCATTTGAACCGTGTCGCCGAAGTCATAGGCAAAGGGCCCCCTGGTCATGGTGGGACAGGACGTCGGTTCCACCGCTATGATGTCGATATCTTTGCCGTTTATCTTGTCCCGGACAAAGGGCAGACAATTACCGGCAAAGTTGCTCCCACCTCCTGCGCACCCGATAATCACGTCCGGATAGTCCCCTGCCAGGGCCATCTGTTTCTGACATTCGAGACCGTTGATGGTCTGGTGGAGCATCACGTGATTCAGCACACTCCCCAGGGAGTACTTCGCATCTTCATCCATCACCGCCGCCTCAACGGCCTCGCTGATGGCAATCCCGAGGCTCCCGGGAGAATCAGGATGCTGTGCCAGGATGCTCTGTCCCGCCTTGGTTTCCGTACTGGGACTGGCCACGCAGTTTGCACCCCAGGTCTGCATCATAATGCGGCGGTAGGGCTTCTGATTATAACTCACCTTGACCATGAAAACCTTACACTCAAGGCCGAACAAGGCACAGGAGAAGGCAAGGGCGCTTCCCCACTGCCCGGCTCCGGTCTCCGTGGTAATGCGCTTTGTTCCGGAGATCTTGTTGTAATATGCCTGAGCGATGGCCGTGTTGGGTTTGTGGCTCCCGGGAGGACTCACCCCCTCGTTCTTGAAGTAGATCCTCGCGGGTGTTTGGAGGTGTTTCTCCAGGCTTTGGGCCCGGTAGAGGGGTGTCGGACGCCAGATCAGGTATTTCTCGAGGACTTCTTCAGGGATGTCTATCTCCCGTGCCTGGCTGACCTCCTGTTCAATCAGCGGCATGGGGAAAATGGGTGCCAGGTCCTCCGGCCCAACAGGTTGTCCCGTCCCCGGATGGAGGGGCGGTTCCATGGGAGTAGGCATATCCGGCATAATGTTGTACCATTGGCGAGGTAATTCAGATTCCGGCAGCACAAATTTCTTGCTCTCCATAATGCCTCCTTTTCAACATCTTGACATATCATTTTGACCTTCGGGCACCGCTGTTGAAGGCCGCCCTTTTGCCTTCACTGTAGCAACACGCATATCAGTTCGTCTCACCTCCCTTCAGTCTTGGGTGAAAGTCCAATGTTTACCAGAAAGACCAAAGGTTGTTTCGAGAAAGTTCAACAGGCTTGCCGGCATGAAAGGAAGAAGAATAGGAGGTTTCGGCCCAGAATGGATCTCATGGAGGTTGGGCTGCGGTGCAGTTGCCGGCAAGAAATAACGCTAGTGCTTTTTTCCTGGCTTGTCAAATACTATTTGCCGGCTGACGAGGGAGCAGGAAGCCTGCCCGGTCTTCCCGCTCCCTTCTTCCAGCGGATCTGCATGGAGGAAAAAGTTACTCTACCGTCACGCCAATCGGCGGATTCGGGGCAGTCGTATCAGGAGGATTGTATGTCGCCGTGAGGGTGTACGTTCCTTCGTTCCCGGCCTGGTCTCTGGCGGTAACTGTGATGGTGTTTTGGCCTTGGGCCAGGGTGATTCCTGAAACCGACCAGGTGGTTGTGCCGTTCGCAGTACCGCTGCTACCCCTGGAATTACTCCAGCGCACCACAACCACCCCCACATTGTCAGCGGCCGTCCCTCGCAGGTCCAGCGTGCCTAGGGGAGTCTCATAGGTGGTCCCGGTGGTCGGGGAAGTAAGAGCCACAGTGGGAGCATGTGTGTCAGCGATTGTCTTGGAGACTTCCTGGGAAAATCCGCTCTCGTTGCCCGAGGTATCCATCGCCGTCACTGCGAAAAAGTAGGTGAGGCCTTCCTGAAGGTTGTTGACGGTATAACTGGTTGCCTTCCCCGCCGGAACAGGAGTTCCATAGGTACGGGAGACGGTGCCGGTGTAGACCCGGTATTCCTGAAGGTCAGGCTCCGTATTTGCCTGCCAGCTGACCCTGGCGGAACCGGCAATTAAGAGTGACGGGATCAGGCACAGGAAAACCACAGATGAAACCATTAATAATCGTCGTCTTTTCATATCATCCCTCCGTGAAGTACGTTGCTCTTCATTGTTAAGCAACTGCCGTGCCAAGGGCCGCACTATTGCGGAAAGGTCCAATGGTCCGTGAGCCGGGCAGGTATCTACCTTCAACCTGCTGACATAACAGGAATAAATTCACTCAAGAAATATTCATGTTCGGCACGAAAAAACCCTCGTTTCAATCGGCCTCTCGGAGGACACGGATAGGTGCACGAAAGTGCGCATTGATATTTGTTGTGTGCTTTTTTGTGCAGGTCACTTCGGGCACATTCTTTCGCGTGCGAAGATATCCTTGTCGGGAAAAACGGGTTGTGGTAGAGATATCTATCGTGAGGCAAGAAGCAAAAATGGATCTGAGAACGCTCTATGAAAACTGCCGCTTATGTCCGAGGCAGTGCGGGGTAAATCGAAGTATCCGGAACAGGGGCGGAAAAACCGGTTTCTGCGGTGAGGCCGACGTGGTCCGGGTGGCATGCATCGGTGCCCATTTCGGCGAGGAACCGCCTCTTACGGGAACAAACGGATCCGGGACCGTCTTCTTTTCCGGCTGCTCACTACGCTGTGCTTTCTGCCAGAACCGTCAGATTTCCCACGAATCCCGCGGCGACCCCCTGGATATGGTTTCACTCGAATCACGGGTACAAGAGATGGTCCGGTCGGAGAAGACGCACAATATCAACTTTGTAACCCCGGACCATTTCTTTCCACATGTCTTTCAGCTGGTTTCTTCCCTGCGGAAAACAGGGTATGACCTGCCCATGGTTTACAATCTCTCCGGCTACCAGTCCGTGGGCCTGCTGAGGATGGCGAAAGAGTACGCCGACATTTACCTGCCCGACTTCAAGTACGCCGACAGGGCGCTGGCCGCGTCTCTCTCAAGGGCCGCGGATTACCCCGAAGTGGCCCTGGAGGCTCTTACAGAGATGGTGCGGCAAAAGGGCTTTCTGGATTCCTGTGTCAAAGACTGTCAAGTCGCCGCAAAGGGTGTCCTGGTCAGACACCTCATTCTCCCCGGACAACTCCAGAACAGTATCGACGCCCTGACGACGCTCCGCGTTGAATTCGGCCCCGAGATGCCTCTTAGCCTCATGTCACAGTACCATCCGGTTGGAAGAACCCTGAAGGGACCTCTCAAACGGTTCCTCGAAAAAGAAGAATTCGATGCTGTTTACGCGCATGTGCGGGAACTGGGATTTCGCAACCTCTTTGTGCAGTTTCCCGCCGAGCGAAATGAAGGCCTTTCAAACGTGCGATCTCCATTTTTGCCGGACTTCGGCAAGACCCGGCCGTTCGGGGATGCGGGACAAAAGGCCATGCATCCTCCTGTTGACATAAAAAAGGTGCTTTGGTAATATACATAATTGTTTAGGAAAGGAGCCGAAGGCAAAATGGAGACGATGACACCTTTTTATGAAGTCAACGAGGCCCTGGTTGCCATGGGGGCTGAGAAACTCAATCTCTGCATGCAATGCGGCATGTGCGCAGGGTCCTGTCCGTGGCGCATCGTGGAAGGGCCATTCAATGTGCGCCGTCTCATCAGGATGGCACAGCTCGGCGTCGAGGGATACGAGTCGGAAGACATTCTGTATGGATGCACCACCTGCAACAAGTGCGTCCTGCGGTGTCCACGAGGGGTAACCATTATCGACATCGTGAAGGCCATGCGCGCAATGATAGCGGAAACAGGGGCGATTCCGGGTATCCTGCGGACGGTCACGGGAAGCGTGCACAGCAAGGGCAATCCCTGGTCGGAGCCCCGGGAGAAAAGAACCGAATGGATGGAAGGTCTGGACGTCCCCGTCTTCGATGAGAACACGGAGTATTTCCTGTCTGTTTGTTGTACGTCGGCGTATGACGTCAGGAGCCGGAACATCGCCCGTGCCCTGGTCAAGATCCTCAAGGCGGCCGATGTCTCCTTCGGGGTGATAGGAGAAGAAGAAAGCTGCTGTGGCGAGTCGGTACGAAAGATCGGGGATGAAGAACTCTTTATGAACACGGCGCAAAAGAACGTTACACTTTTCAAAGAAAAGGGCGTGAAAAAAATTATCACCACCTCTCCCCATTGTTTCTATACCTTCACAAATGAATACCCGGAAATTGGCGGTGAATTCGAGGTCGTCCACTACACACAGCTTCTGAAACAGCTTCTCGATGCGGGAAAACTCACGCTGAAAGGAACAATCGACCGGAAAATCACCTACCATGATCCCTGTTACCTCGGCCGTCACAGCAAGGTCTATGATGAGCCGAGAGAGGTTATTTCCATGATCAGCGGAGGAAATCTCGTTGAAATGAAACGGATCAGGAATGACAGCCTCTGTTGCGGCGGCGGCGGCGGAAGGTTGTGGATGGAAACAAAACCTGAATGGCGCTTTTCCGACCTGAGAATCCGTGAGGCCTGCGAAACCGGTGCAACAATCCTGGCGACGGCATGTCCTTACTGCATCAGCATGTTGGAAGACAGCAGAAAGACCACAAATAGCGAAGATGCCATCGAGATCAAGGACGTATCCGAGCTGGTTGCAGACCTCGTATAGCCCCTTTCTCCAGGAGCGCCCTGCATGGACGCGGGGCGCTTTTCTTATCTTGCACAGTTTGGATGTCGTATGAAAATTGCCTACCTGGATTGTTTCTCTGGAATCAGCGGGGATATGCTCCTTGGGGCTTTGCTCGATGCCGGAGCTCCCCTTGCCGAACTGGAACTCCTCATCGGCTCACTCCGGATCGAGGGTTGCCGTCTGACGGTGCAGCGGGAGGCGCGAAACGGGATATACGGCACCCGTATCCAGGTTGTGGTCGAGCAGTCCCGGCAGCGGTCGACGGACTTTCGTGGGATACGGGAGCTCATTTCCCGCTCCTCTCTCCCCGAGGGAGTGAAGGACAAGAGCATCGAGGTCTTTTCTGTCCTGGCCGGGGCAGAGGCAAGAATCCACAACACTTCTCCTGAGGCAATTCATTTTCACGAAGTGGGGGCAATCGATTCCATCGTGGATATCGTGGGCTGCGTCCATGGGCTGCTGGGCCTTGACATAGGCAGTGTATATTCCTCCCACGTGCCGCTCGGAAACGGCTTTGTACAGACGGCACATGGGGTCATGCCGATTCCCGCACCGGCAACAATAGAACTCCTGAAAAATGTGCCGGTTTCTCAGACAGAGATCCCTCATGAGATGGTGACCCCGACGGGTGCAGCCCTGCTGAAGACATTTGCAGAGGCATTTGGTCCCCTCCCTCCGATGACGGTGGACCACATTGGGTATGGGGTTGGAAGCAGGGACCTGCCCGATCGACCGAACCTTCTCAGGCTTCTTGTGGGGAGAGAGTCGTGTGAAAAGGTTTGTGAATCAGTGGTAGTCCTGGAAACCAATATCGATGATATCAGCCCTGAATGGGCGGGATATCTCATGGAGCGTCTCTTTGAGGCGGGAGCGCTGGATGTGAGTTTCGGGCCCATCCATATGAAAAAGAACCGCCCCGGCTTTCAGGTACAGGTTATAACACGGCCAGACCTGAAAGAACTCCTGACGGATCTCTTGTTTCGGGAATCCGGAACCCTTGGAGTACGATTTTCCTATACCCAGCGGCAGGTTCTTGAAAGGGAAGAGGTGGAAATAGCAAGTCCCTGGGGGCACATCAGGGCAAAGAAGATTATACCGGCCAACGATACCCCGTATTTGGTCCCTGAATATGAATCCTGCTGCAAAATTGCGCGCGCGAAGGGCCTTCCCCTCAGGGAAATATATTCCTGGGTCATGGGCCTCAATGCTCGAAAGGAGCCGGTTGATCATCCTTCTTCCCACGGGAAGCGACGGCAAAATCACTGCGCAGGGATTGCCCGAACTTGAAGAAAAGAGAGAAGCCTGATACCTTTAAAACGAGGAAGCGTTTCACAGAGAGCGGTGTCTCGGGTAAAGCTGCGCTTATCCTCGCCACGTGGTTTGGTACGGGCCTCCTCCCGTTTGCTCCCGGCACTTTCGGTACACTGGGGGCAGTGCCCCTTGTCCTGGCGCTGCAGCATTATCTGCTCGCATGCCGGATTCCTTTTTTTCTCCTTTTTCTGGCTACGGCAATCTGGGCATCCGGCCGCGCTGCGTCCCTTCTTGACACACCTGACCCATCCCAGGTGGTCATCGATGAAGTGACCGGCTTTCTGGCGGCTACCGTCCTCTTGCGGTTCTCGTGGCAGGGTCTTGGTGCTGCGTTCATCCTATTCCGGGTCTTCGATATCCTGAAACCCTTTCCCGTGGGCTTCCTGGATCGCAAAGTAAAGGGAGGCGTCGGGATTGTCCTGGATGATGTCGCGGCAGGGTGCTATGCCCTCGGTGTCATGGAAATAATGCAGTATCTGCGACTATCCGGATAGTGTTCATCCATGGATTTTATTGCTCATTCGAAAACCTGGTCTTCAGGGACCGTCGAAGATCCCGCTCCGCGGGAGTCAGAGACCAAAGGCTATGCCGTATCAGAAACCAAGGGGATGAAGTGAACTAGAGCTAATGGAAAGCGCAGCTTTTCTATTCAATAGAATGGAAAGAAATTCCTCAACTCTAGTCACTCTGGAGATACGGGAGCAAACATCACGGAGAAGGGGCACGGGTCTGTGAACGGTGAAATTATTACCATAGGAAACGAGCTTACTTCCGGGAGGACCCTCGATGTGAATGCCTGGTACACTGCAGGCAGGCTGACGGCCTCCGGCCTTCAGGTAACCCGGATCACATCCGTGGGCGACGATTACCCGTCTGTGTCCCGTGCGCTCAGGAGTGCCATGGAAGCATCCCGGTTCGTCATTGTCACCGGCGGGCTCGGGTCAACGGAGGATGACCTGACCAATGAGATTGTTTCAAAGGCCCTGAACAGACCCCTCTGCCTGGACAAGGAGATGTTTGAAATAATCAAATATCACGCCCGCATGCAGGGAGAGGAGATGTGCAGTGCCCTTGAAAAGCTGGCGTGGATTCCGGACGGTTCAAAGATGCTGAGTCCCGAAGGAAGGGCGTGCGGATTTTCTCTGGTGGAAAATGGAGTGCAGCTCTATTTCCTTCCGGGCGTCCCCGACCAGATGCGCTACCTCATGGACTGCGCAGTCATTCCCGATCTGCGGAGAATCTATAAAGAACTTCCGGTGACCATATGCCGCACCCTGAAGGTGTACGGATTGAACGAACCCCGCATCTCAGAGCTTTTCAAGGACATGGACAAAATGGCCGGCAACGCTGTCCTGGGTTTTTACCCCCATTTTCCGGAAAACCATATTACGATCAGCCTGACAGCTGAACGAGCCCGGAATGCAAGCCGTGAGCTGGACAGCATAGAAAAGGAGATCAGGAAAAGGCTCGGGGTTGCCGTATTCGCCACTGGAGACGACTCCATGGCCGAGGTCGTAGGCAGGATCCTTACGGCCAAAAAACTCGCCGTTTCGGTTGCCGAATCATGCACAGGCGGTCTGATCGGTCATCTCCTGACGACCGTTTCCGGCAGTTCCAGGTATTTTTTGGGAGGGATCATTTCTTACAGCAACCAGGCAAAAATGGATCTCCTCGGCGTACAGGCAGATACCCTGGAAAAAAACGGCGCGGTGAGCAATAGAACCGTTCGGGAAATGGCGGAAGGCATTCGAAAGAGACTTCATTCGGACATGGGCATAGCCGTCTCCGGCATAGCCGGCCCGGAAGGAGGCAGTAAGCAAAAACCGGTGGGCACGGTTTATTTTGCCCTGGCGACGGCCCGAGAAACAGTCTCTAAGGGATATCGCTTCTGGGGAAATCGTGAGCATATCAAGCTGAACAGTGCAGTCATGGCCCTGGACTGGATGAGGAGGCACGCGAATGGAGATCCGCTCCTTCCTGGCATTTGATCTTCCCGCAGAGATGCGGGATTCGGTTTCCCTGCTCTCGTCCGAATTGAAACCCCTTCTCCCTCGTGCCAGGTGGGTCCGTGCCGAGAACATTCATCTGACTATTGTCTTTTTGGGCGAGGTCCCGGAATCTTCCATCGAAGGCATCGCAGGGGTTGCAAAAAGCGTCTGTGACCGGTATGGTGCTTTTGACATGGCCTTGAGAGGGGTCGGAGTCTTTTCCGGGATCCGCAATCCACGGGTACTCTGGATCGGACTCCAGACCGACCTGGAGCGAATATCGTATTTCAGGAATGCACTGCAACGGGAATTGAGGCCTTTCGGGATACAGGAAGAGAAGCGCTCATTTCGCCCCCACCTGACCGTATGCCGATTCAGGAAGGGCGCCAAGGGCGGAGAGCCTCTTGCGAAAATCATTAGTGAATACAAAGAGTTTTCAGCCTCTTTCTGCAGGGTTGAAAGGCTCTTTCTTTTCAAGAGCGAGCTGACTCCAAAGGGTTCAATCTATACGGAGCTCGCGCAATGGCCTCTTTCGGGTACGCGATAGAGAGCAGGTCTTCTCGAAAGGCCACGGCGCCGGACATCATCCTTTTTCAGGGAGGAACCATCTATGGATAGAGAACAAGCAGTGGAACAGGCCATATCGCAAATTGAACGTCAGTTCGGACGAGGTTCCATCATGAAAATGGGCGATGGCAGGGTGCTGGATATTCCAGCTATCTCAACCGGGTCCCTCTCCCTGGACCTTGCATTGGGCCTTGGCGGAGTCCCTCGCGGCAGGGTCGTGGAGATCTATGGCCCTGAGTCATCCGGCAAGACCACGCTGGCACTCCACATCGTGGCGGAGGCGCAGGCCAAGGGTGGAATGGTGGCGTTCGTTGACGCTGAACACGCCCTTGACCCTATATATGCGCGCAAGCTGGGGGTGGATGTGGACAGCCTGCTGGTATCCCAGCCGGACACAGGAGAGCAGGCCCTTGATATTACGGAAATTCTTGTGAGAAGCGGCGGCATTGACGCGCTCGTTATCGATTCGGTTGCAGCGCTTGTGCCCCGGGCGGAGATCGAAGGAGAAATGGGTGACCAGCATGTGGGGCTCCAGGCCCGCCTCATGTCCCAGGCCCTCCGCAAACTCACTGCAACTATCAGCAAGTCCATGACCTGTGTTATTTTTATCAATCAGATCAGGATGAAAATAGGGGTCATGTTCGGGAACCCTGAGACCACCACCGGAGGCAACGCTCTCAAGTTTTACGCGAGCCAGCGATTGGATATCAGGAGAATCGGGGCCATAAAAGAAGGGGATCAGGTCGTTGGAAACCGAACACGGGTCAAGGTTGTGAAGAACAAGGTCGCACCCCCTTTCAAACAGGCTGAATTTGACATTATCTATGGCCATGGGATATCCAAGGAAGGGGACATCCTTGACCTGAGCGTTTCCCTCGGGCTTGTTGAAAAAAGCGGCGCATGGTATACCTTCGGAGAGGACCGGATCGGTCAGGGGAGGGAGAATGTCAAGCGCTTCCTCTCTGAGAACACGGAGGTGAGAGACCAGATCGCGAATCTCATTATGGAGAAGACCGGCCTCAAAAAAAGCACGCTGAAACCGGAAGAGGCATCTGAAGGAGTTGGAAGGACAAAATCATAGGGAAATAAGATGTTGAATTTCAGACAAATAAGGCAGGAATTTTTTGATTATTTTCTGGCGCGCGGCCACAAACTCGTTCCCAGTTCGTCCCTGGTTCCCCGGGATGATCCGAGCCTGCTCTTTACCAATGCCGGCATGGTTCAATTCAAAGGCTTGTATTTGGGGGAAGAGAAGCGGAGTTATACCAGGGCCGTTACCTCCCAGAAATGCGTTCGAGCAGGGGGGAAGCATAACGACCTCGAAAACGTGGGCTACACCGCCAGACACCACACCTTTTTCGAAATGCTCGGAAATTTTTCTTTCGGGGATTACTTCAAAGAAGAAACCATCGAGTGGGCATGGGATTTTCTTACCCGGAAATTTCATCTTCCGGGAGAGGACCTCTACATATCCGTGTACAAAGACGATGATGAAGCATACGCGATCTGGAATGAAAAAATCGGTGTTCCTTCGGAGAGAATTGTCCGCCTGGGGGAAAAAGACAACTTCTGGACGATGGGCGACACCGGGCCGTGCGGACCATGTTCGGAAATATTGATAGACCAGGGTCCTTCCATCGGGTGCGGAAGGCCCGAGTGCGCGCCCGGCTGTGATTGCGACCGGTACCTTGAAATCTGGAACCTGGTGTTTACCCAGTTTGATCGGAGTCCCGAAGGTGACCTCTCGCCTCTCCCCAAGCCCAACATCGATACTGGGATGGGCCTTGAGAGGATAGCTGCGGTGGTCCAGGGAGTAACATCCAATTATGAGACCGACCTCTTCAAGGCCATTATTTCAAGGATCGCGGACCTCAGCGGAAAGGGCTACGGGGAAGACACGCGCCAGGACGTTTCTTTCCGGGTTATATCTGATCATGCCCGTGCCGCGGCCTTCTTGATCGGTGACGGGATTATGCCCTCCAACGAGGGCCGCGGCTATGTGTTGAGGAGAATTATCCGTCGTGCCATTCGGTTCGGGCAACTTCTGGGGATGGAAGACCCTTTCCTTCACAAAATTTGTGAGAAGGTCATCGAGATCATGGGGCCTGATTATGGTGAACTTGTCCAGGGAAAAAGCCTGATCGAGGGCGTAGTCCATAATGAGGAAAAGCGCTTCGCCGACACCCTCCATTATGGCCTCCGTGTGCTGACTGACGAGATCGAAAGGCTGAAGGCAAAGGGACAATCGAATATTTCCGGGGAGGTGGCATTCAGACTCTATGACACCTACGGTCTCTCCTTTGACATTGTGCAGGACGTGGCCAGAGAAGAGGGATTGACCGTCGATTCAAAGGCATTCGATGATGCCATGGCAAAACAGCGGGCCCTCTCTCAGGATTCGTGGAAAGGAAGCGGTGAGGAGAAAATTCCCGGAGTGTACAAAAAGCTCCTGGCGGAAGGGGTGAAATCCAGATTCCTGGGTTATGAGTCTCTCCGATCAAAGGCGCACATCGTTGCCTTGTTCGTCGGCGGCAAGAAAGTTACCGGACTGGAGCCCGGGGTGGAGGCCGAAGTAGTGCTCGACCAGACGCCCTTTTACGGGCAAGCGGGCGGGCAGGTCGGCGATGCCGGGTGGATCATGAACGGCGCCACACGGTTTCGTGTGAAAGACACCTTGAAATTCAGTCAGGACCTGGCCGTGCACATCGGGTCACTGGAGTCAGGGACCTTCGTGCTCCTCCAGGAGGTGGAGGCCCGGGTAGATGAAGAAAAGAGACAGGCAACGGCTTGCAATCACTCAGCAACACATCTTCTCCATGCAGCACTCAGGGAAATCCTGGGAGATCATGTGAAACAGGCCGGATCTCTCGTTTCCCATGAACGGCTTCGATTTGACTTCAGTCATTTTAAGACCGTTCGCCAGGAGGATCTCGCTGAGATTGAGTTACTGGTAAATCGGCACATCCGGAAAAACCTCCCGGTGGAGACAGAGGTGATGTCGAGGGAAGATGCCATGCAGACAGGAGCAATGGCTATCTTCGAAGAGAGATACGGCGAAAGTGTCAGGGTGGTGTCCATGGGCGACGGGGTCAGTCAAGAGCTGTGCGGCGGAACCCATACAAAGAGGACCGGAGATATCGGTCTTTTCCGGATTCTTGGAGAGGCAGGTGTTGCAGCAAATGTCCGCCGCATCGAGGCCCTGACAGGAGAGGCAGCCCTTCAATACGACCAGGAACAGGAGAAGATCCTGAAGTCGTCGGCCGCCCTTTTGAAGACGAACCCTCATCAGGTACCCGAAAGGCTGAGACGTCTGTTCCAGGATCTTAAAGAGAGGCAACGGCAAATAGAACAACTCAAGACAAGAATCATGACCCAGAAATCTGAAGATTTCCTGACAGGGGCAAGAGAAATTGCGGGTGTGAAGGCCCTTGCACAGCAGCTGGAGGCAGCTTCACCCGCTGAACTAAGGGATGCCGCGGACAGGATAAAGGATAAGCTGGGTTCAGGGATTGTCCTCCTCGCAGCCAACCGAGACGGGAAGGCCATGCTCATCTGCATGGTGACGAGAGATCTCATGGGGCGTTTCAAGGCAGGGGATATCATCCGTGAATTATCAGCGATGGTAGGAGGAAAAGGGGGCGGTCGACCGGATATGGCCCAAGGCGGTGGAAATCGTCCCGAAGACCTGCAAAAGGCCTTTCGCAGGTTTTACGAACTTGTTGAGAGAGCAGAGTAACAACTCAATATTTGAGTGCTCTTCCCCCGTTATTTCTTTGCGAGTTTTTCTTCACATCTCCCGAGATACTCCAATGCCTCATAGTATTGACCCACATCGGGATAGTGTCCGATGGCATAGCGAAAACGGCTGGAAGCCGCTCGATATTCTTTCATCCTGAAATAAAATCGTCCCACATAGAGCTCATGCTGGGCCAGGTTCACATAGCACTTCCGAATCTTCATGCGGGCCCGGGCAGCATACACGTTTTTCGGGAAGCGGTTCACAAGCCGCCCGAAATCTTCCTTGGCTTTCGTGGAAGGGCCCTGATCTCGATCTATGCTCTTCATCTGCTTATAATGGCACATGCCCTCACGGTAGATGACATAGGGAATTGCTTGATGCGTGGGATGCAGTCTCTCAAATTCTTTATAGGCATCATACGCTTCATCGTACGATGATCGCATGAAGAGGGTGTCGGCCATCTTCAGCTCCGCCAGGATCGCAAACTTGCTGTAAGGGTACCTGTCCTTGATCTTTTGAAAGGCCTCGGCCGCTGCCTTGTAGTATCCCCGGTCCAGGTCCTCCCCGGCCTGTGCCATGAGCTCGGAAGGGGTCTTTTCCTCTTCCTTCCCGAGAAGCCATTCCAATGGAGCACAGCCCGCCAACAGAAGCAGGACCGCTCCCGCGAGGAGACAGAAAAGTCTGAAATTATACGCACGCAACAGCGTTCTCTTGCCCAATGTGTCCATGCACTTCCTTCCGACTGCCAAGGAGAAAAGAAAAGCCCCGCCTTTAGAAAACAACGGGGCCCGCTCTTTCCTCGAGACTCACCTCCTGCGCCAAAAACTTCGCAAGAAGTGAAGTTACACCCCTTAATACGCAGTTTAGAGAAGTTTTTTCATTTCCGATTCTATGTGGCTCTTGGGGTAGGCTCCGATGATGGTCTGAGCAACCTCTCCATTCTTAAAAAGAATCAATGTCGGGATATTTCTTATACCGAAGCGTGCCGGCGTGCTCCTGTTCTGGTCGACGTCCATCTTCGCAACCTTGATTTTTCCTTTATACTCACTCGCCAGTTCGGCTACGGTCGGGCCCACCATTTTACAAGGTCCGCACCATTCAGCCCAGAAATCGACCATGGCAGGCAGATCAGATTGCATGATCTCTTGATCAAAGGTGTTGTCTGTCACTTCCAGGACATCAGACATGTCATTGCTCCTTTCCCTGCAATGGGAGGCCCCTATTGGGCGTCCTCCTCAACGAGTTTCTTCAATTTGTTGATGATAGTGACCGGAACCGGTCCGGACTGGACATAGAGTTTCAATATGTCGTGTGAGACCTTGATCTTCTCCTCAACCACGTCCCAGCCGATCTCCTTTTCTTCTATCTGATCCATCAAGTGTATGAGGTCTGCCGAATCCATCCTATTCCTCCTCACTATTTCTTCATTTCTTCGCCGGGGTCAGGTCAGGCGGGTAGACGTACTTGGGATCCATATGGTAGGTCCAGGGAAGTCCCCACCATTGCCAACCGTAATGGCGCCTGAGGTCAAAACCGACCACCTTGTTTCGTCTCGCGAGCTGCCTGTAAAATTTATCACGATTGCTGTCTTTGAACGTGGGAAACGGGGGGCCCTCAAAACCATCCTCCACATCGTAGACATTCTTGAATCCTGCTTCGGCCAAATCTTTCGCAGCAAGGACACTCCGCGTACCATCGCGGGAAATGACAAGAAGGTTGTCCGTCTTCTTGAACAATTTTGCGATTTCTTCCACGAAATGCTTGTTCTTTTCGCCAAAATCGTAATGGCACTCGTCTTCCTTTGTGATGAGAGTGTTGGAATAGAACAGGTACGGGAAGAGATATGCCCCGACCGGATGGCCCACAAACTGGTATTCGGCCCGCGTTCGCACATCCAGAAGGTAGGTATCGGGCACGGTATTGAGCATGTCCTGGGCCTCGATACTCAGTATTTTCTTCACGCCTTCCGCGTTGGCCTGAACGGGCATTGCGAGAACGTTCACGAGTAAGAAGAGAAGAAGGGCCAGAAGTGCGACACCGCCTTTCAAAAAACAGCTCGTACTCGATAGGGTCTTTTGTCGCCGGACTGCTTGCATTTCCCGAATCCACGTCAGAGTCTCTGCCATATGCCTTCTGATTTTTTAATGCAGCGGCATAAGCTTGTCAATGAAAAACATCTCCGGGTTTCGAGGTCAACCTTTTTACAATTCAACGTCGGCGGTGCTTCGGATCCAAATCCACCGTCAGGTTTCATCAACGTGTGTGAGCGCGAGCAGTTGGGGGGAATCCTGATCCATCAGCAAGGCATTAGATGCAAGTCGAAGATCCCGTTTTCGGCGGGGGCGCCGAGGAGCGACGACGGAGGCGCATGTCATAATACGCCACAAGGAGAAGCGAGCGAAAGCAACGCAGCAGATGATGCTTTGCTGGTGGATCAGGGCCGGAATATCTCCCTTGACAGGGAACCCTGGAAGACCTACCTTCTGAGGTCTGCGTGCGGCAGAATTTTTTCAGAATCGTGAATATCGAGTTCCATCACCACCCGCAGGACGCAATTTCCGGTTTGAAATTGTGCCCATGCAGGGAGGTGCATTTTATCGAGGAGGAACTCCATGGGAACCAGCAGGGTTTACTTTTCCGACCTCAGGTCCTCGGCCAAGAAGAATCTCTTGACAAAACTGGCAGAACTCCTGGATCAAGCGGGGCTTAACGATATTGTTGCTTCCAGGGATCTGGTCGCCCTGAAACTCCATTTTGGGGAAAAAGGAAATACCGCCTTTATCCGCCCGGTATTTATCAGGCATATAGTGGACCATCTTAAATCCCTCGGCGCCCTTCCTTTCCTGACGGACGCCAATACCCTGTATGCCGGGACAAGAGGAAACAGTGTTTCCCATATAAAGACGGCGATCGAAAACGGGTTCGCCTACTCCGTCGTGAATGCCCCGGTTATTATCGCAGACGGCCTGCGGGGGGCGTCTTATGCGTCGGTTCCGGTGAGGCAGAAACATATCGGGACCGCATATATCGCAAGAGAAATTGTTGATGCAGATGCTCTCATCAGCATCGCTCACTTCAAAGGTCATGAGCTTTCCGGTTTCGGCGGCACCATGAAGAATCTTGGAATGGGATGTGCAGCCAGGAAGGGAAAACTGCAGCAGCATTCCGACCTGTCTCCCAAGGTCAAGAAAAAGAAATGCATCGGGTGTGGAGAGTGCGTCGCTCACTGTTCCCAGGGGGCCATCTCCCTCTCGAATGAAGATAAGGCCGTCATCAATCCGGAAAAATGTATTGGCTGTGGTGAGTGCATCCTCATCTGCCCCAACGGGGCCATTGACATCCAGTGGAGTCAGGACATTGCTCTTTTTCAAGAAAAGATGGCGGAATATACCCTTGCAGTCCTGAAAAACAAGCGGGGAAAATCCCTCTTCGTAAATTTCATAACACAGGTTTCTCCGGCGTGCGATTGCTACGGTCACAGCGACGCAGCCATTGTCACGGATATCGGAATAGTGGCATCCACGGATCCCGTTGCCATTGACCAGGCATCGGTCGATCTCGTCAATCGGCATGCACCGGCAGAAGGTTCGTGCATTACCGGATGCGTGGAGGCCGGACAAGACAAGTTCAGGGCCCTGTATCCGCGGATAACCTGGAGCATTCAACTGGATCACGCGGAGAAGATAGGCCTCGGCACCCGCATTTATGAACTCATCCCCCTTTCGGGGGAGGGATGAGAGAAGGCCGGGGAGTCTGGGCTACTGCTTTATTTTTTTGTCCGATTATGGTATGAAAAATCGTACCGTGACCATACTCACAGAAGGAGCATGCAATGGAAATTAAAATGACGCCTGTACCACCGGAAAGACTCAAAATGAGGCCCACTGATGAATCTCAACTCGGATTCGGGGATATTTTTTCCGACCACTTGTTCATAATGAACTATGAATCGGGAAAAGGCTGGTTCGACCCCCGGATTGAACCATATGGCGATATCCACTTGGATCCTGCCGCTATGGCCCTTCACTATGGTCAGGAAGTTTTTGAAGGTCTGAAAGCCTATCGGGGAAAAGATAATGCCATATATCTTTTCCGCGCCAGAGATAACTGCGCCCGCTTAAACCGTTCGGCCAGGAGGTTGTGCATGCCGGAAGTGGATGTTGATCTGTTCATGGAAGGGATGAAGAAACTCATCCAGCTGGATGAGGCATGGGTCCCGGGAACCGGAGGGACTTCCCTCTATATCAGGCCGACCATGCTGGCAACCGAACCGCATCTGGGGGTCAGGCCTTCTCGGACCTATATCTTCTTTGTCATCGTTGGACCTGTCGGGGCCTATTACAAGGAGGGATTGAATCCCGTGAAGATCTACGTGGAAGATCACTACATCCGAGCCGCTGTAGGGGGAACCGGCGAAGCCAAAACCGCAGGGAACTACGCCGCGAGTCTTCTTGCCGCGGAGTTGGCAAAGGAAAAGGGCTTTACCCAGGTCCTGTGGCTCGACGCGGCGGAAAGAAAGTATGTCGAGGAAGTGGGGACCATGAACATGTTTTTCGTGATCGACGATGAGATCATTACCGCTCCTCTGAACGGAAGTATTCTTCCGGGCATCACCCGTGATTCGGTTATCCGCATCCTGAAAGACTGGGGGATGGCGGTTTCAGAACGGTCGCTAACCATCGACGAGGTCATTTCAGCCGCCGGGTCCGGCAGCCTGAAGGAGGCATTCGGCACCGGGACCGCCGCAGTTATTTCCCCGGTAGGCCAGATTACCTTCAAGGGAAAAGACTACAGGGTGGCCGGCGGGAAAATGGGGGATCTCTCGCTCAGGCTCTATGACGAGATCACCGCTCTTCAGTATGGCGAGAAGCCTGACCCCTATGGGTGGGTTGAACGCATAAGTGGGTAGGGAGGTCCCGCATGCTCCCAACCATCAAATGGGAGGCAGGCCTTGTCAAGATCCTGGACCAGAGAAAGCTCCCCTCCAGGGTTGAATGGTACACCTGTCGAAATTATAGGGAAGTCATTAAATCCATTGAGAAAATGGTCATCAGGGGGGCGCCGGCTATTGGTGTGGCGGCGGCGCTGGGCCTTGCCCTCGGAGCGTCTTCCATCCGAGCCCGGTCGTTTCCCGCTTTCAGGATGCGCTTTGTTGCTTTGGCTGAAGAAATGCGCCTTGCCCGCCCGACCGCCGTCAATCTTCAATGGGCGATTGATAGAATGCTCCGGCTCGTGGACCAATTGGGTGACCGACCACTCGATGAAATAAAGCAGGCAGTACAGGAAGAATCAGAGGCAATATTAGATCAAGATATTGAAATAAATAGAAATATTGGCAGGCATGGCCTGGGCCTTGTCCCGGCAAACGCCACAATCCTGACCCATTGCAATGCGGGTTCCCTCGCCACGGCAGGATACGGGACGGCCCTTGGCGTCATCCGCGCCGCCCATGAGGCAGGGAAGGGGATCAGGGTTGTTGCAGACGAAACAAGACCCTGGCTGCAAGGGCTGCGGCTCACCTCTTTCGAACTCCTGGAAGACGGCATCCCCGTGACTGTCATCGCGGATAATGCCGCCGGCAGCCTGATGCGTCAAGGCAAGATCAACCTTGTCATCACCGGTGCGGACAGGATCGCTGCGAACGGAGACGTGGCAAACAAGATAGGGACCTACCAGGTGGCTCTGATGGCGAGAGTCCACAGCATTCCCTTTTACGTGGCGGCCCCAATCTCCACGATCGATGCAGCCACTCCGGACGGAGAGGCTATCCCGGTAGAACAGAGGCCCATCGAAGAAATCACCCGAATCGGGGGGGTGGAACTGGCGCCGCCCGGAATCAATATCCTGAACCCTGCCTTCGATATCACTCCTGCAAAATATGTGACGGCCATAATCACCGAGGAAGGGATCATTCGTCCCCCGTATAGGACACACATCAAGCAGATCTTGAACCGCGGGCGTGGATTTTCTTCCTGACTGCAACTCTGTCCAAAATAGACCCTCTTCCCTTATGCCATCCCTGCAAAGTCCGAAACCCCGTGCAGGCTCACCTTCAGGACCTTTTCAGTGTCAAGGGACACTTTGACCCTATCATCGATCATTATGCCGCAAACCCACAGAATATTTTCGCCGCTGAGCAGGATAGGCAGTCTCGACCTGACCGGTTTCGGAAGTTTTCTATCTATGAAGAGGTCCTTTACCTTTTTATGCCCGCGCATGCCCAAAGGAATGAATTTGTCACCCGGTCTGAAATTCCTCAACGCCAACGGGTAAGAGATTTTTCGTGCGTCAAAATAGGCCGTCCAGGGAGCGCCTTCAGGGAAAGAGGGCGGCATCGCGCACATTTCTTCGACCAGCAGAATGCAAGATGCGTCTTCTATGGCATAACGGCCCGGTCCGTGGAGGATATGGAAGTAGTCAGCGGATTTTCGAGAGGAGCCCTTTCCGAATGAAAGGCGGTCGTAGATACGCTGCACCATGAGCCCTTTCGGCAGATGGATCGCCCCCTGGGATCTTTTGCCTCCTGCCAGTTGATACACGGAGCTGATATGCCTCCAGGTGACGCCGGAGAGCCCCGTTCCCGTATGAGCCACACAATGACGAATGACCCTTTTTCCGACCGCAGGAGGGAGTTCCAGGAATTCTGCGACGTCGATTTCCACGAGGCCGTTTCGTTGTGCCGGCGCCCGTTCGGCCAGCCATTTTCGTGACACCGTCTCCAGATACTCATGATCCTCACGCAGGATATCTGCTGTCTGGGCAAGGATATCTATCACCTGCGGTTGATATTGTTCGAGCGAGGGAATCATGAGCGACCTGATACGGTTTCTCAAAAACTTCTCCTCACGATTTGTCGGATCCGTTTTGAAGGACAACTCCCGCTTGTGAAGGTAGGTTTCAATTTCAGATCGACCGAGTTCCAGAATGGGACGAATTACCCTTCCATCCCTGATTGGGGCGATTCCCGATAATCCGCCGGTACCGCTTCCTCGCAGGAGCCTCATGAGCACCGTCTCCGCCTGGTCGTTGCGCTGATGGCCGAGGGCGATTTTATCTGCTGAAAAACGTGTCCTCACCTCCTCAAAAAAACGGTACCGGGCTTTTCTCGCCCGATCCTCCAAAGATCCTCCTTGCGCATCCATATGAGCGCTTTTCGTCTCAAAAGGGAGATTCCGTACTGCCGCAAGAGACGCCACAAAACGAGTCTCATCCTGATCCTCATCCGGGCGCAGTCCATGGTCAAAATGGGCAACGACCAATTCCAGTTTCAGGTCAGGGCTCAGGCAAGAGAGTATATCCAGGAGACACACTGAATCCGGCCCTCCTGAAACGGCAACCACAACCCGCTCGCCCTGCTCGACCAGACGATATTTCAGGATGCTCTTCCGCACTTTTTCAACGGTTGTCTTCACTGGGTCCATGTTTTTATCTGTCTCCCTTGACCCATAAGCTAGCACGCTTCCTTCTGAAACTCAACTCCCTCCATGTCTTCCTCTTTATCCAGCCGAAATATCCGCATCAGTCATCCATACCTCGCATGGTGCCTGTACCCTGGTCCTCCGTCAAAATTCATCTGCCCTGATGAAGACGAGCGGTTAGGGAAGAAATCTGATGGTGGACCAGGACCGTACCTGCCGGCTTGACACCCGGCCTCCCCTCTGGCATCCTAAAACCTACGAATTCACAAATATCAGGAAAGAGGTAGCCATAAGGCGCTTATGCTAAAGATCGGATCCCTTCAACTGTCCAATTGGCTTGTCATGGCCCCGATGGCCGGGATCACCAATCTTCCCTTTCGAATGATTGTCAAGAAAATGGGAGTGGCCCTGGTGACGACCGAGATGATCAGTGCCAAAGGGCTGGTCCTCGGCCAAGAGCGAACATTGGATTATTTGCGGAGCAGTGCGGCGGAAAAACCCCTCTCGGTGCAGTTGTTCGGGTCTGACCCCGAGGTGATTCGCGACGCAGCCCAACTCGCCATCCAGAAGGGAGCCGACATCATTGATATTAACCTGGGTTGTCCGGTAAAAAAGATCGTTAAGACCGGCGCCGGCGCCGCGCTCCTCCGCGAGCCGCAGTATATCAGGAGAATCCTGTCGGTTGTCCGCGATGGTTGTACGGTCCCACTTACGGCAAAAGTCCGTGCAGGATGGAACCCGCAATCAGCAAATGCCCTCTCCGTTGCCCGGCTCGCAGAAGATTGCGGTGCTGATGCAATAACCATTCATCCCAGGTTTGCGTCCGAGGGGTATTCCGGCAAGGCTGACTGGTCGCTCATCGGCAGAGTGAAAGATGCTCTCAAAATACCCGTTATCGGCAATGGAGACGTCCTTCAACCGTCCCATGCTCTTGAAATGAGGGCAAGAACGGGTTGTGACGGCGTGATGATCGGCCGCGGAGCCATTGGGAATCCATGGATATTCAGACAGATCCTTCTCCTGGAAAAGGGAATAGATCCCCCATCTCCGGGCATTGGAGAACGTAAGGACCTGATCATGGAGCATTTCGAGGCTCTTTCCCGTCTCGTGGGAAAAGGAAAGGGGGCGAGAATCATGCGGGGACTTCTGCTTTGGCACACGAAAGGCCTCCCCTTCAGCAGCAGTTTCCGGGGGCAAATCACCGGTATCAAAGACATGGAGTCGCTGGTTTCCACCATGCACTCCTATTTCTCATCACTGGAGGGAATTGCGTTTTGAAAGTGAAGCTGGCCGGGACCGCAGGTTTCTGCATGGGCGTGCGCCGTGCCATGGAACTGGTGCTCGAGGAAGCCAATCGGTCCGAAGGCCCCTTGTATACGTTCGGGCCCCTTATCCACAATCGCCAGGTGATGGCGGTCCTCGAACGGAGAGGCATTCAGCCGGTGCAATCCGTTGAAGGACTCCTGGAAGGAAGCATCGTCATCAGGGCTCACGGAATACCCCCATACCAGCGCCAGGTTCTGAAAGGATCGGGGCTCAGGATCATTGACGGCACGTGTCCGAGAGTGGCCCGTGTTCAGTCCATCATTCGATATCATACCAAAAAGGGGCTCGCTGCAGTTATCGTGGGGAACCCGGAGCATCCCGAAGTGAAGGGACTCATGGGGTATGCCGAAGGCCCTGTGTATGTCATCAGCGCGGTGGAGGCAGTAGCGGATCTCGACGACAATTTGCCTTTCTTCATGGTGGCCCAGACAACCCAGGATGAGAAAATCTACGGAGAAATAACCCGGGAAATGCTCGAGTGTTTTCCCGGGACCAAGATATTCAAAACTATTTGCGATGCCACCCACCAGCGCCAGGATGAAGTACGCGCCCTGACTCATCTCGTAGACGGCATGGTCGTTGTGGGAGGATTTCATAGCGGGAACACCAAGAGGTTGGTTCAGATAGCAAGAGCCGAGGGCCTTCCTGCGTTCCATGTGGAGACGGAAAAAGATCTTAATCTGAAAGATATCTCGGGCATGGGAGTGGTTGGCGTTACGGCTGGTGCTTCGACTCCAAACTGGATGATAAAGAATGTGGTCAAGAAGATCGAAACCATCCAGGACCCGAAGCAAAATGCCTTCGTGGCGTGGGGTAAGAGGATCTTTAAATTCTTCCTGCTCAGTAACGTTGTGATTGCAGCAGGGGCGGCCTCATTATGCTACGCTGCATTCATCCTGTCAGGGAATACACCAAAACTGACGTATCCCTTTCTTTCTTTCCTTTACATATACGCCATGCACGTCCTGAATCGCTTCCTTGACAAAGGGGCCAGCGCATATAACGACCCCGAAAGGGCCGCATTCTATGACCGGCATACCTTTTATCTGTGCCTGACCGGCCTGTGTGGCATTTCCTTGGCACTGCTTCTTGCCTATGGCGTGGGGAAAACCACCTTTCTTGCCCTGTTCGGATTCAGTTTCCTGGGGATGCTGTACAGTGTGCCCCTGATTCCTTCCCGAATTCGGAAGAGGTACGCGTATGCCAAAATCAAAGATATTCCGGGGTCAAAGACTCTCTCCCAATCGCTCGCCTGGGTCGCCGTCATTTCGGTGCTCCCGAGGCTCAATAGTGAGCCGTGGCACTGGGCCTTCTTCATCACCACCTCGTTGATTATCTTTCTCCTCAGTTACTCCAGGTCAGCATTTTTCGATATATTAGAGTTACAGGGTGACCTCATCGTAGGGAAGGAAACCCTTCCGCTTACCATCGGTATCAGGAAGACCTCTTTCATCATCAAAGGCGCCCTTCTCCTGGCTGCATCCATTTTTGTTTTCGCCCCGCTGCTCGAGTGGATGAAACCCGTTTCTTATCCGCTGCTGCTGTGCGTTTTCGGTATCTATCTCTGCCTGACGGCGTATGAAAAGCAATGGATCTATCCCGGGTTGAAGCTGGAGGCCCTGGTGGACTGCAACTTTCTGCTGGCCGGCGCCCTTGCCGTCATCTGGCAGATCCTTCAATGAGTATGGTCACGGTCATCATTCCCACGTTCAACAGGGCACACCTGGTGGGACGGGCCGTTTCTTCCGTACTTTTTCAGACTTATAAAAGGTACGAAATCCTCGTGGTGGACGACGGTTCCACTGATTTCACGCCGGACGTGGTGCTGCAGTTCGGGTCAAGGATAAAATACCTTCCTCTTGGATCCAACCTCGGGATTTCCGCGGCGCGGAATGCCGGTATCAGGATGAGCACAGCTCCTTTCGTTGCTTTCCTTGATTCTGATGATTACTGGCTGCCGGAAAAGCTGTCCACTCAGATGGGCTTTTTTCGGCACAATCCCGGATTTCGCATCTGCCAGACAGAAGAATTATGGGTCCGACGTGGTCGCCGGGTAAATCCGGGAAAAAACCATCGAAAGCCGTCCGGGGACATCTTCTTGCCATCCCTCAGGATGTGTCTTGTGAGTCCTTCCGCGGTCATGATCAGCAGGTCTCTCCTTGACGAAACAGGGCTTTTCGATGAAACACTCCCCGCCTGCGAGGATTACGATCTCTGGCTTCGAATCGCTTCACGGTATCCCATTCCACTCATCGATCGTCCACTCATCGTGAAGACCGGCGGGCATGCCGACCAGCTATCACGCCGATTCCCGGCCATGGACCGCTTCAGGATTCGCTCCCTGGTAAACCTGCTGCATCGAAATATCCTGACGTTGCGCCAAGAAGAGGCGACGTTGAAGGAACTCAAGAGGAAGTGTCGCATATATGCCGAAGGGTGCTTCAAACGCGGAAGAAAAACGGAGGGGCAATTCTATCTGGAACTGCCGGGAAAGGTCGGAGGAGGTCCCGTTGAAACGGGGCCCTCCCAGGTCTGATGCAAATCAGCGCCCGAAAAGACCCCGTTTCCGCAGCATCAATCTACTCTTTTTGAAGCAGTGTGACTTGCACCGTCCCGGCCAGAGCCGTTTGAAAGGAAACGGCATCCCGTTCCTCGCCGACGATTGCTCCATAGTGCATGGGGATAGCAATTTTCGGCCTGATAGCCCGTGCCGCAGCCACGGCCTGCTCTGCGGTCATGACGTAGGTCCCGGAAACCGGCAAGAGGGCAATATCCACGCTCATTTCCTTCATCTCGGGAATGAAATCAGTGTCCCCGGCGTGGTATATCCTAGCCCCATCCATATCCACTATGAACCCGAGCCACCCGTTCTTTCGCGGGTGAAAGTCCTTGTCCGTATTGTAGGCGGGAACCGCTTCGATTTGTATTCCTTCCACCTCTGTTTTTTCACCGGGGCTTAGAATTCGAACATCCCCCTTGAATTTCCCTGCGGAATCCTTTTCGGTTATGATGATCGTGTTCTCCTTTCTGATCTTGTCCACATCCTCGGGAGAACAGTGGTCGAAATGATCATGGGAAATAAGGATCAGATCTGCCTCGGGGCCTTCCCCGATCTGGAAGGGGTCGAAATAGATCGTCTTGGTTCCGTCAATGCGAAAAGAATCGTGTCCCAACCAATGTACTTTCTCGACAAATTTTTTCACCATGGTGCACCTCCGATTTCATGTCTGCGTGGGACGTTGAACTCTGAGCGGTGTGGGATTATCGCATTCAAGAGGCTTCGAGGATGATCTTATGATCCACCAGGGAGAGGCTCTTCACCCGCCCGTCGACAACCTTCTCTTCGCCAAAAAGATTTACCATCTTCACTCGTCCTTCCTGATTCTCCAGATAATCCACATTCTCCAGGATGACTTCCTCCTTCCCGTTTTTCAGGACATAGGCCGTTGATTCACACATTTCTGTATTCCTCCTCTATAAGTTTTACCACCTGGTCTACAAGGTGGGGAAGGGGTTCGTCCGTTAGGCCTACAACGCGTACACGCTCCTGGGTCAACGGGATAATCACTTTCCTGGCAGGACTTGAACTGACCGCTTCAGCCATCCCAGGCGTAACCTCGCCCATCATGGTGTTGGCCATGAGAACAGCCAGCGGGCCGATAATGAAATCGACCGATCGGCTGGTCCGAACAATGGCGTTTTCCCCGGTCGCTCCCTTGTTGGCCCCTGCTTTCATCATGCGGGATGTGGCAATGGAATTGGTTCCCAAGGCCAGAATCTCCAAGTCGTTTCCCATGGTTTCGCGTAATCCTTTGATCAGCGTGGCCCCAATCCCGCCTCCCTGTCCATCCATAACCATTACTTTCACTCTAGCACTCCTGCACTATATCATTGATTCCCAGAGAAAAACCCGCTATCTTTATTATCCGACAGAAGGAAGCAATTGGCAATTATTTTTCAGAGGAAGACACATGATTTACTATTGGGTCGTCTTTTCCCTTGCAGCATACCTACTGGCTTCCATCCCTTGCGGAAAGATCGTTGCTCGGAAGGTCGCCGGCATTGATATCACCGACCGCGGGAGTGGAAATATCGGGGCCACCAATGTGTCACGGGAACTGGGACTTAAATGGGGTGTGGTGACTCTGGTCCTCGACTGTCTGAAGGGTTTTCTGCCCGCGTTTCTCGCCGGTCGATATCTGTCGCATCCGGACATCATGTTTTCCTGGGGACTGTCCGCGATCGCCACAGCTTCACTCCTGGGGCATCAATTCTCCGTGTTCCAAAAGTTCAGAGGCGGCAAAGGAGTTGCCACCGCTCTCGGCATTTACCTGGCGATCTCTCCCGTTCCCTGCCTGATAGCCCTCCTTCTGTTCGTGCTGGTGGTATACAAGTGGAAATATGTCTCACTGGGTTCCATGGTTTCCGCATTTTCCTTGTCGGTTCTGGTCACCCTCTTCGGTAAACCGATTCCCATCGGGATAGGGGCACTCGTGATCGCCTCATTGATATTTTTGAAGCACCGGGACAATATTGTCCGCCTTGCCCGGGGCCAGGAACACGGCTGGAGAAAAGGAGCTGATCAGCCCAACCTCTCCACGAGTCGATCGAGTTCCTCATCAGAATAGAAATAGATGATGATTTTTCCTTCCCGCCCCTTTCTCTTCAACGAGACTTTCGTACCCAGGGATGTCTTCAGGTCATTCTCCAGGGACTCAAAAAAGGAATCAGCCTCCCGGTTCTTGCCTCGTTCGTTTCTTTTGCCGGAGCGATGTTTGACGATGTTTTCGAGCTGGCGAACTGACAGGCCTTCCTTCAGAATCTTTCTCCTGAGGGCCTGCTGATCGCCTATGTTTCTTATGCCCACCAGCACCCGTGCATGGCCCATTGTAATGTGTCCATCAATGAGGTCCTGCTGGATCTGGAGGGGCAGTTTCAGCAAGCGCAGCAGGTTTGTCACCGTGGACCGATCTTTTCCCAGTCTCTTGGCTAGAATTTGCTGGGTGACTCCCAGGTCCTCAATCAGTTTGCTATACGCGATGGCCTCTTCGATGGGGTTCAGATCCTTCCTGTGGATATTCTCGATAAGGGCCAACTCCAGCGACTCCACCGGCGTTGCGTCTCGAACTACCACCGGAACACGCTCTAACCCTGCAATCTGGGCCGCACGCCATCTTCTCTCGCCGGCTATCAGCTGGTAACCCCCTCCGGCCCGGCTGACCAGAAGCGGGGTAATTATCCCTTTCTCTTTTATGGAATCCGCCATTTCCCTGAGTTCATCGGACTGGAAGCTCTGCCTCGGCTGGAAGGGATTCGGTGCGATGGCCTCGATAGGACACTGAAAAAACACGCCATCTGCTTCATCAAAAGTCGTGCCGTCAGGAATGAGCGCTGACAGCCCTTTCCCCAGCGCCTTTCTCTTTGCCATATTATATGACTCCTCTTTCAATGAATTCCTTTGCGAGAGCCAGGTAGCTCTGCGCCCCTGTCGAACGAATGTCATACAACAATATGGGTTTCCCATGGCTGGGTGCTTCGCTCAGCCTGACATTGCGCGGGATGACGGTCCGAAAGACCGCATTCTTGAAATGGGCCTTCACTTCCTCGGCCACTTGCTGGGAGAGATTGTTTCTCCGATCATACATTGTGAGCAATATCCCGGCAAGGACAAGGGCGGGATTGAGTCTCTTTTTGATCGCCTTCACCGTCTTCAAGAGCTGTGAGAGACCTTCAAGGGCATAGTATTCACATTGCAGGGGAACAAGAATTGCGTCTGCCGCCACAAGGGCATTTACCGTCAAGAATCCCAGGGAAGGGGGACAGTCCAATAAGATGCAATCGTACTGCTCCCGGATGAGACCGAGCTGCTGTCGGAGGAGGAACTCTCTGTTCTCGAGTTGGGCCATTTCCACCTCCGCTCCGACAAGCCTGGCCGAAGCCCCGATCACGCTGAGGCCCGGCAAAACAGTCTCCAGCAGAACTTCCTGTTCAGACGCCGATTCGAGAAGGAGTTCATAAAGGCCCTTTGTCAGAGAATTTCTATCAATACCGATACCGGTAGTGGCATTTCCCTGCGGGTCGCAATCAACAAGGAGTGCCCTTTTTTCAGCCGCGGCAAGGGAAGCAGCGAGGTTGACGGCAGTGGTGGTTTTTCCCACGCCGCCTTTCTGGTTGGCGACAACAATGACAGAACCCATAATTCTCGAAGGTTTCAACAAAGAAATGGACGGCATATTCGCAATCGTGTGGCCGAGCCAGCTTGTTAACACAATCCGCACGGATTGAAAAGGCAAAAATGTTTCACGTGAAACATTGCAAGCCCTGGGTTATCAGCGAGTGTCCTCCCGCAGGGCAGGAAGCCTCAGGCGGCCCCCCAAAGGCTGCTCAGGGAGGAAGCTGCATAGTGTTATCCATAGCTCCCGTGACGTATCTCATCTGGCATCAATTCGCCACAGAGGGTAGAGCGTTTCGCTTCTCCTGACCATCGGCTTTCGCTCGGAGCGGAGACGGAGATACGCAAACGAAGAAGAGAAATCATCACACGATTCCGGAGGTGAAGTGGAAACAGAAATGGGACCAGGAAATGCTTCGGACGACAAATGTTTCACGTGAAACATTTGGCAATCATTTCATAAAAGATCTTTCACGCCACGGCAAAAACAGTATCTTATTGAATTATCTATATAAAGTAGCCAAGAAGAGAGGTATCCTCAATCAACCGGAGGTCTTTACTTTGGTCGTTTCTTGTGCCATACTCAGGCCGCCTAGACATGAATGCCAACGGAGTGCACGTATGAACTCGGAACGTATTGCGCTTGACCATGGGAGTGGAGGAGAGGCTTCCGCCGAGCTGGTAGAAAAGGTCTTTCTCCCTCTCCTCGACAATCCCTATCTCCGTGAATTGGATGACAGCGCTGTTGTATCGCTGAACGGAGGCAGGGTGGCAATCACCACGGACAGTTACGTGGTCGACCCCATTTTTTTCCCGGGTGGCAATATAGGAAGCCTTGCCGTTCACGGAACGGTAAATGACCTTTCCATGCAGGGCGCGCGACCGCTTTACCTGACCCTTGGCCTTATTCTCGAAGAGGGCCTGCCCTTTGAGGATCTGCGAAGGGTTATGGGAGGTGTCGCTCGAGCAAGCCAAGAAAGCGGCATCAAGGTCGTGGCAGGAGACACAAAAGTGGTCTCAAAAGGTCACGCCGACAAGATATTCATTAATACCTCGGGTGTGGGCGTGATCCCTGATACGATCAATGTGAGCGCCGCGAATGCCCGGCCGGGTGATCTGGTAGTTATCAATGGGACCATCGCCGATCACGGTATTTCCATTTTAACCCAGAGGGAAGGACTGCGGTTCCAATCCTCGCCGCTGAGCGATTCCGCCCCTCTCAACGAACTGGTGGCCGCCATCCTCGACGCGTGTCCCGATGTGCACGTGCTGCGGGACCCAACGCGGGGAGGAGTAGCCACCGCTCTGAATGAAATAGCAAGCCGGTCGGGTGTTGCTATTCAGCTCTACGAGGGAGAAGTCCCCATATCAGCACCGGTGCGATCCGCCTGTGAAATGCTCGGGCTGGATCCTCTCTACGTGGCCAACGAGGGGAAGTGCCTCATCATACTCCCCAAGGAGCATGCCCGGCCGGTGCTGAAGGCCATGAAACAGCATCGATACGGTGCCTCAGCGGCCTTGATAGGAGAGGTTCTGGAGGGTCCGCGAGGAAGGGTCCTTTTGAGGACCCAGGTTGGTGGAACCCGAATCGTTTCCACCATGACCGGAGCCCAGCTACCTAGGATATGTTGATGGGAGCGACAGGTCGATTAACCGATCGAGAAGGGCTGACATGGGAAGACCCGCTGCTCTTGCGGACCGGGGAAAAAGGCTGTTTTCGGTCATGCCCGGAATAGTATTCGTTTCGAGCATGAAAATATCATCACCCCGGACAATCATATCGGTCCTGCTCCATGCCCGGCATTGCAGGGCATGATGCGCTGCCTTGGCGCAATCTCCGAGCCTGTCGGCAAGCAGTTCATCCACGTCTGCGGGACATATTTCATTCGTGGCACCGGAGGTATATTTTGCCTCATAGTCAAAAAAATCATAGGAAGCACCGGGGACAATCTCTATGAGCGGCAGCACATCAAGTTCCTGGTTTCCTGTTACGCAGCAGGTCATCTCACGCCCCTCAATATATGCTTCCAGCAGGATCTCATCATCGTAGCGAAACGCATTTTTCACCCCTGCCAGAAGGGCCTCTTCCGAACTGCAAATGGAGATCCCCAGGCTGGATCCCTCGGCTACGGGTTTCACAACCACTCTCCCGCCAAATCTTTTCAGGCATGCGCGGCACTCTATTTTTTCTCCGCGCGTCAGGATTTGGTATTCCGGCACTTTCAATCCGACACGCTGGTACAGATACTTGGTTATCTTCTTGTTCAGAGCCATTGAGCTTGACAGGACCCCTGATCCCACGTAAGGAATGCCAAGGAGATCGAGGAAACCCTGTATACGCCCATCCTCACCCATCTTCCCATGAAGCAGGATAAAGGCGAGGTCAATGTCTCCCTTTTTCTCCAGCAGGGTTCCAAGGTGTTCTTTCGGATCACAGAGCTCTACATCGTATCTCTCCTTGTCGAGCGCCTGATAGACTGCTTGGCCGCTCCCGAGCGACACCTCTCTCTCTCCCGACCAGCCACCGGCCAAGATCACGATCCTCTTTTTTCCCATTTTTTTCCCACTCCCGGATGATTTTTTTAAAAAAAATTATCTCTGGGAAAAACCGCCGGCGAGTTTTCCGGCCATGATTCTCCCGGAGAATTGTCTTTTGATTAAACATGGTTCAAGGGAAATGCAAAATCTTTGCCTGACCCTCTGAGGCTCAAAGAATCCTCTGGTGAGCCAGAAAAAATGAACGGATAAATTTGAAATTCGCCAAAAAACGTTGATTTGCGGAGAAAAGCCGAGATCTAAAATGTGAAATTATTTTTGCACAAAGGTGCTTTTCTCGTTAACGTATCGGATTCAGGGGTAAATTTATGGGCCTGATTTGTCTATGTCAAACAAGTAGTTACACAAAAGCCGGAAAATTAGCCTGTAATATTTGTATGTTATCATCTGTCAAAAAGGAGAGTCAACCTAAATTGTGGCTCTTCTCAATACCTTTTGACAGTCAGCCGGGATTTGAGTAAAACCCGTTTTCAGTTTCGAAGACCAACCAAATACACATCATCAGGAAGCTCAAGGGAGTCTTATTGTATGGAAGCCATCTGGGAGAGAGTGAAGGAACAAATCAAGTTGGAATTATCCCAATCAAGCTTCTCTCTCTGGATCAAACCGTTGATGTTCTCGGAGCAAACAGACGGAACAATCGTGCTGGCCTGTCCAAACAAATTCTCAAAGAAGTGGGTTGCTGAAAATTATGCAGACCTGATCCGGACAAGACTCCGCTCCGTGGTTGGGACAGAGTGTGCAATCGGATTCAAGGTGGAACCTCTGAAGCGGAAGATCCTGCCGCCCCCTCACGTGGCAAATGCGGGCCAGCTCATGCTCCTGGACGTGCCGGGGAAGGAAAAGAAACGCCACAGGAATCTCAACACAGACTATACCTTCGACCGCTTTGTGGTCGGGTGCTCCAATGAATTCGCCTATTCAGCCTCAAAAGCACTGGCCGAAGGAGGCGCATGGAACTACCATTCCCTCCTCATGCTCGCCAACACGGGCCTGGGGAAAAGCCACCTTTCCCAGGCTGTGGGCAATGCCATTCTGAATCAGAATCCCTCCAGCAGGATTTATTACATTACTGCTGAAGATTTCACCAACGAGATGATCTATTCACTGAAACAGGGCCGCATTGAATCATTCAAGAACAAATATCGGCACTCCTGTGACGTTCTTCTTCTGGAAGAGGTTCATTTTCTGAGCGGAAAGGAAAAAACCCAACTTGAGCTTGGCTACACCCTCGATGTCTTGGCCAATGAGAACAAGAAGATTATTTTTACGAGCTCCCTGGCTCCGAAAGACATACCCCGTATGTCCAAGGAATTGACTTCTCGCCTTACTTCAGGGCTGATCACCTCTATCGGCAAGCCGGACTACGAGACACGCGTGAAGATCCTCAGAAGAAAGGCCTTGGAGCTAAGCGTGGTCCTTTCAGACGATATTCTTTCTCTCTTGGCGCACAATCTGAACAACGACGTGCGCCAAATGGAAAGTGCCCTCAAGTGCCTCAAGGCCAAGAGTGAACTCCTCAAGGCGAGAATTGACATGGATCTTGCAAAGGAAGTCCTCAGGTGTCTCGTTTCCCATGAGCGGACTATCGGCCTTCAGGACATAGAAAAGCTGATCTGCAGGTATTACAAAATTGAACCTGAACTGCTACGATCCAATTCGAGAAAGAAGATCCATGCCTATCCCCGAAACGTCTACCTCTATCTCTGCAGGCAGCATACTGATGAAACGCTCGAAAATATTGCCAGTTCCGTCAGGAGAACCCATTCCACCACCCTGTACGCAGCCGAAGTCATTGATCGCAAGATAAAGACCGACACACAGATGCGAAAGCAGATCCGGTTTCTCAGCCGGAAACTCGAGGAAATAAAAAAATGAGAACCCGCGAGGAAGCCTCATTCAGGAAAACATGCCTGTGGCTCGTCATGGGCGCCTGTTTTCTCCTGGCGGGCTATCTCTCCTTCGTCTCAGTACTCTCCATAGTCGTCGGGGTAAAGTCAGCCCCTCAACCAGGATTCTGGATGCCGATTCTTGCGGGACTTGCCTGCGTCTTTCCGGTGCTCTGGGCACTTGTCCGGGTCACGAAACTGCTCCTTTCCCAGATGGTCGAAGAAGATATTGTCAGGATATAAGCCCCCAGGCATCACGGTTGGGACACATCCTGCTCATAAAAGGATCTAAGAAAGGCCTCATCTTTCGGCGAAAGATTGAATCTTGTCGCCGCTTCCGCAATCAGCCGGGAAAGAGAAGCCTGGTCATCTTCCTTTCGTTTTTCAGAGATCCATTTGACGGCCTGCCTCACCTTCTCCCCCTTTGGTTGAATGGTCGTCATTCTGAAATCCTCCTTTGTCATTCATCCAAGTATTGTTCAGCAGTACTGCTCTCCTGCTCCAGGGCCACCGTGACACCTCTCCGGACGCGCTTCGTTTCCCTTCTTCACCATAGCAATCGATTCCAACGAGGCCCTATTCCACAGCAAATGCGAACCATCCTGGCAGAGTGTTCTCTCAGGCCTTATTTGTCGGAGGGCCATTTTGTCCGGGCATGGCAGCCTGAACATTGTCCCAGTTCAGACAATCGGGTGGTTTCTTGCCTCTCAGTCCCGCCAGGAGGTTCTTCGCGGCCTTGAGCCCCATTTTGGTCCTCGTCTCAACGGTCGCGCTCCCGATGTGCGGAAGCAGGACAACATTATGGAGTTCCTCCAGCCCAGGAGTGAGGTCCGGTTCCTTTTCATACACGTCCAGCCCGGCTCCCGCAATGGCGCCCTCCTTCAGTGCTTCGAGCAGTGCCTGTTCTTCCACCACAGGTCCTCGGGAGGTATTGATCAGATAAGCAGACGTTCGCATCGCCATCAGCTCTTTTCGTCCCACGAGATGGTGTGTGTCAGGAGTCAGCGGAACATGCAAGCTCACAAAGTCCGCACGAGAGAGCACCGTCGCAAAATCACCGTAGGATACTCCCAAGCTCTTTTCCTCCTCTGCGGAGAGCCTCCGGCGATTGTGGTACAAAACCGTCATGTCAAACCCCCTTGCCCGCCTGGCCAGAGCTTTTCCGATTCTCCCGAGGCCAATAATTCCCAAGGTCTTTCCGGAAACCTCATGCCCGAGGAAATGCATGGGAGCCCAGAATCGAAACGCACCTGCCCGGGCGATCCTATCACCTTCCAGCATCCGCCTGGCCACAGCGAGCATGAGGGCAAAAGTCAGGTCCGCTGTGGCATCCGTGAGGACTCCCGGGGTATTTGAAACAGGAATATTCCTCCTCGACGCAGCAGCAACATCGATGTTGTCAAACCCCACTCCGAAGTTGGCAATCATTTGGAGCTTCGGCCCCGCTTCCAAAAGCTCTTCATCCACTCGATCCGTGATCATGCAGAGGAGTCCTTCCTTGTCTCCTACCATTTCCAGCAGGCGCTCACGTTCAAGCGGTCGATTTTCCTGATGAGCCTCAACTTCATGCTCTCTGCGAATCAGACCAAGGACTTCTTCCGGAAGGTTCCCTGTAATGAGCGTTCTCATCGCGCACTCCTTTCACTCAAGGTATTTGTCAGAAACAGCCGGCTGGCTTCCATTGTAGATGATCCGGCTCAGGAAGAAAAGTCCAGGGTTCTTCCTTTGTTGACATGGCGTCACTTTTGTCCTATTGAATGCTGATAGCAATCTCCATCCACCGGACAATCCATGTCACAGGGGAAGACATATCGTGTTCCACCAAGCCATTACTTGGATCGTGCAAACAGTCGCCCACTGGGGATATCCAGGCATTGTCGCTCTCATGTTTCTGGAATCATCCTTCTTTCCCTTCCCGAGCGAGGTCGTGATCGCGCCTGCCGGATACCTGGCAGCCAAAGGGGATATGTCCCTGTGGCTGGTCGTTCTCTGCGGCGTGGGAGGGAGTCTCCTGGGCGCTGTCTTTAATTACTGGCTGGCCATTCAATTCGGGCGGCCGTTCTTTGAGAAATACGGCCGGTACCTGTTCATGAGTAAGAAGGCCCTCGATAAGGCCGATACATTTTTTGCAAAGCATGGGCACATTAGTACCTTTGTCGGCAGGCTTCTGCCCGGCATTCGTCAATACATATCCCTGCCGGCGGGCCTGGCGCACATGAACTTTTCCCTTTTCTGCATTTTTACAGCGGTCGGGGCCGGCATCTGGGTGGTCGTCCTGGCCATCGCCGGGTATGTGTTCGGCCAGAACCAGGACCTCCTCATGGCCAATGTCCACAGGATAAGCATCGGATTGGTCCTCTTTTGCGTTTTTCTGGTGGCAGGATATGTGTGGAGAAAGAAGAGGAAAAAGCTCAGGCATTTCCGCGCCAGGTCTCACGGAGGGTGAACAAGCCCACTGGAACCGTGATGAGGGCTATGCCCACGGCAAGCCAGCGGGCAGCCGGATAACGGCTGCCGATAAACGGCAATAGGGTCGCGCACAGTATCAGGAGGATCAGGAGAACCCGTCGTACCATAGTGCCCGCAGGCCATTTCCTGCTCAGCTCAATGCCTGCGCCGGCGGTCAGCCAGCCTCCCCCGGCCCCCACGAGGACATCAAGCGGCCAGTGCACGCCGACGGTGATGCGACTGAGTCCCACCAGGGCAGCAAGGGCGAGAAGAGAGAGCCGCCAAGGCCATTTTTTCAGTCCGAACACAACGATGCCAGCCATGGTAAACGCCGTGGTCGCATGGCCGCTCGGGAACGATCCGTGTTTCAGCTGCGGCCCGATCACGTGAAGCACATCCGGCCCAAAAACAACCGGCGGGCGCGGAACATCAAGCCATATCTTGAGAGCATGAGACCAGGCGAAAGAGATCAGCCCCGCCAGGAAGGCGCTCCAGAGGAGTTGCGGTTGCATACGGCCGGCAAGCAGCAGGAGGGCAAGAGCGGTCAGAGTTCCGCCCAGAAAAGTCACGAGCTGCCACACCACCGGGGAAACCCCCCATCCGATGTGATGAAGGACCAGGAACAGCCTCTGGTTACACCCCGCTGCCAGTATGAGGACTGCGGCAGAGAGAAATACCGCAGCCGGGACCCAGTACCACGCAGAACGGATCGGATTTTCAAATGAATCGCCCATTGGTCCTTTCTCTTTATTATCCGCCTCGCGATAGCGATTAACACATATGGGCCAGGCCGTCAATGACTACACGCCGTCGCTGATCCACCATCGAGGGATAATCTGTCCGCGATGACGGGATCTCGCAGGGCCCAAGCTGCTTTGCCTTCGTTCGCTCTTTCTTGCGGCGTATTATTTCCTACGTTCAATGCCTTGCCGGCGATCCGATTTTCCACAGCGATACGCCTTATTGCACGGTGAAAAATTTGACGGTGGATTTGATGTCATCGACCGGACCAGCCTGAACCCGGCAGCCTGGACAGGGTCCATTCAAGAATAGATTTAGGCCCCAGGTGGGGGAATGTTACGTACCGTGCGGCCCAAAATTGTATGAAAGTGCCAAAAATTGCCCGAATCGTATCCTTTTCAAGACCCAGACTTTCCGGAAACCCGCTGCAAAGCAGCGAGTCGCCGGCACCGTGGAGCGATGGAAAAGATTGAGAGGAATATGCGGAGGCGCATCCCACAACCGTTGCGAGTCAAGGAGTCCGGCTGTTCGGTACCGAGATTGTGAAAGCTGGAATCCGGCTGCAGGATAGCGTATCCTTCCGAATTTCGGGCAAAAAAAATCCGTCTATGGATGGAGATTGAGCAGCTGCAACGAAAACAATTGACAATCAGATTTTCCTATGTGCACAGTATCTAGAAGTCAAGCAGAGAAAGGAAATCTGCTCTCATTCGCGATGCCAAGAACCCCTGGGCATTTCAGCGGACCTTTGGCCCGCATATTGCATAAAAATATTGTGGTGACAGGCAAGGGCAATGCCCCATTCGGAGAGACGTATCACATGTCAACATCACATTCTTCAGATTTTCACGTTCATCCCCTCGCTCCTCAGGGTTCGTGGTTTCTTGCGCTGCTGCTCACGGCTTTTCTTTTGTCACCCGTCTCTCTGTATGCAGGACAATTCAAAGTTACGGAAGTCCTTGATGGTGATACGGTCAGAATCGAAGGCCATGGCACGGAAATTAATGTTCGGTTGGCGGGAATTGATGCCCCCAAGCTTTGTCCTGAAGAAAACGAACTGGCCCAGCCATTCAGCAGAGAAGCGAAGGAATATCTCGAAGAACTCATCCTCGACAAATCGATCTCGCTCAAGAGTTTTGGCGAGAAGAGATATGGACTCCTTTGGGGGGAGATTTTTCTTGGGAAACAGAATGTGAACCTCGAAATAGTCCGGGTCGGATACGCCGAGACATACCGGGGGGAATCTCCCGAGAAACTCGATCTTGCCCTCTATTTTGAGGCAGAAAAAGAAGCAAAAGAGGCCAAAAAGGGGGTATGGTCATTGGGAAAAAAGTACATAAGCCCCCAGGCATGGCAGAAGAGACAAAAAGCTCGCTGTTCCTTTGCTACTATCCTCTATGAATTATTGCATCAGAAGGGGAAAAGGTGATATCCTGCTCAACGAAAAACCCCTGAAGATGAATAAGGCATAGTGCTGCATCTTCTTTCAGAAAATCCTAGATCCACATATATTCCCCGGAAAGTACATCATGCCAAGAAAGAACGACGTTCTCGACCTCTCCGTGATCGTACCGGTGCACAATGAGGCAGAAAACATCGACCCTCTGATCACGGAGATTAGGAGTGCCCTTGATCCTGTCTTGCATTATGAACTGATTTATGTCGACGATGGGAGTACAGACGACACACCGGCCCGCCTGAAACATATCGGTTCAGAGTTTAATCGGCTTCGCATAATCAGGCACAGGAAGCGCTGCGGTCAGAGCAGTGCGCTATGGACGGGTGCCGCGGCTGCCCGCGCTGATTGGATTTCCACCCTGGACGGCGACGGTCAGAACGATCCGGCCGACATCCTGCGGTTGAAAGCCTTTCTGGAAGGCCCTGAAAGCCCACCGGGCCTCATGCTCATCTGCGGCCATCGAAAGGAACGGCATGATTCTTTCCTCAAAAGGCTGTCATCACGCATTGCGAACAGCATACGGGGCCGATTGCTCGGAGATGATACACCTGATACGGGGTGCGGATTGAAACTCTTTTCAAGACATGCCTTTTTGCGGCTTCCCTATTTTGACCATATGCACCGATTCCTTCCCGCCCTTTTTCTTCGAGGCGGAGGGAAGGTGCGCTCGGTCATTGTCAACCACCGGCCCCGAGTTCGCGGCCGGTCCCACTATGGCGTGGGAAATCGCCTCTGGGTAGGAATAACGGATCTCGTTGGTGTCATGTGGCTCCAGAGACGTATGCAATATCCTTCCATCATGGAGGAAAGGGACATTGAAAATTAGTATGACCTGGCTCATTGTCGGTTTCGCCGGACAGGCCCTGTTTTCCGCGCGGTTTCTTATCCAATGGCTCTACAGTGAAAAGAAGGGAAGAAGTGTTATTCCGCTGGCGTTCTGGTATTTTAGTCTTGCGGGAGGAATTACCCTGCTTTCGTATGCCATTTTCAGAAAAGATCCGGTGTTCATCGTCGGCCAGGCCACCGGTGTATTCATTTATGCACGCAATCTCCAGCTTATTGCCCGCGAGAGAAGGCAAAGGGCCTCCCTGAAACAAGAGGAGGGCCGGTGACGCACGCTTCCCGGAATCTCCAACAGGATATTGATTGGAATCTCTGGTTCTGGAGGAGTCTCTTCCTGCTTTTCCTCTTCAGGATCCTCTATCTCGCCTTTTTCCCGTACGGCCTTGCCGGCGATGAGGCCTATTACTGGGATTGGGGCCGGCATCTCGACTGGGGGTATTTCAGTAAACCGCCGCTCATCGGCTGGTTGATGGCGCTGGCGGCCTGGGTCGGGGGGAACAGCGCTTTTGGAATCAGGGTTTTTGCGGTTCTCCTGGGGACCGGTACCCTGATCTTTCTTTTTTCCCTTGGGCGTCGGATGCACGGCCCGAGGACGGCCTTCTGGGGAGTCGCTGCCATGGCAGCATGCCCCGGGAACGCCGCCCTGAATCTGCTGCTGACCATCGACGCTCCTCTGCTTTTTTTTTGGAGTGCTTCCCTTTACCTTTTCTGGCGGCTCTTAACTGCAGAAAGAAGGAGAGCCGTTTGGGGCATCGCGCTTATCTTTTCCCTTGGACTGGGTGCATTGAGTAAGCAGATGACCCTGGTCTTCTTTGCGTGCGGCCTCTTTTTCCTCATCGCGTCGCCGCAATATCGCAATTTCCTCAAAAAGCCCTGGATCTGGCTCGGCAGTGTCGCGGCCCTTCTTTTTCTGGTTCCGCCCCTTTACTGGAATGTCGAGAACAACTGGATAACCTTTCACCATACAGCTCATCATTTCCAGCCTTCCGCCCCCCTGCCGCTAAATCTCCTGAAAAACCTCCTGGACTTCCTCGGTACTCAACTGCTCCTGATGTCGCCCGTCACCTGGGTGCTGCTCATGGGGGTGCTCCTGTGTTCCCTTTTCGCTTTTTCCCGCATGGGTTCCAAAGAGCGCTTCCTCTTTTCCTTCAGTGGCCCTCCCCTTATCTTTCTCCTGCTCATGACGTTCCGGCAGAAGATCAATGGGAATTGGCCGGCTGCGTTTTATCCTGCCGGGGTGCTCCTCCTAAGTGCGTGGGCTACGGGAACCTTTGATCATTTCCCCCGGTTCAACGTGTGGCGAAAGGCGTTTATCCCGGGAATTCTGATCGGGGCTGGTCTTGCCGTGCTCAGCTACTCTGCTCCCCTTGTTACGAAAACCGCGGGCCTGGAAGGTTCCCGCATGGATCCGTTGATTCGGCTGGAAGGATGGGAGAGGTTCGCACAAAGGGTCTCAGCTGTTCGCACTCGATTACCGCGTCCACAGGAGACATTCTTGATGACCATAGGGCATCGATATCTCACGAGCGAACTCGCCTTTTATCTGCCTGGAAAGCCCCATGTGTATCGCTGGGTTGAAAGCGGAAAGATCGAGTCCCAGTATGAACTCTGGCCCGGTCCGACAGACAAAAAGGGCTGGGACTGCCTTATTATCATCAAGGGAAACCCTTTAAAGGTGCCTTCTCGCCTCTCGGAGAGGTTTCACAGGCTCAGGAGGCTCAAAACCGTCACCAGGGATTTCCGCTCGGGGAGAAGCAGGGCATACACCCTGTTCCTGGGCATGGGCTGGAAAGAAGAAGCGTCATAAGAGGCCTACCGATAATCATGGCAATAGGGAGACGCGGAGGGCCTGTCCCTTCAGCCCGTTCCCTCTAATCCATCCACTTCCTGGATTACCGCTCTTTCATCAAACTTGAAAAAGCAGGACAGTACCAGGCCGGTGAGGTACGTGAACCCGCCTGACCATACCACGTCGCTCGGGAAGTGGCCTCCCTGGGCCATTCGGGTAAAGCCCATCAATATGCCATAGGACATCCCGAGGGAAAGGAATAGAACGGCCCATTTTTTCCGGGTGCCTCGCAGGGGGAAGAAAGGCGTGAAAAGGTAGAAGGCAACCGATGCATGGCCGGAGGGAAAAGATTTCCCTTCGCCGGAGACGCCTCTTTGCCATACCGGAAGGTACTTCTGGCTGCCTCCAAAATCCCGGATCTGCCTGGGCCGCGGCCTTCCCCAATAGTGTTTGAAGGTCGTGTTCACCACCAGCCCGGGGCCCAGGACCATGGCAAGGCTGAGGAACAACGCAACTCTGCGGTACTTGACGGCCTTGCGATAGCAGAAGCTGAAAATAAAGGTGATGAGTCCGGCCGATGCAAGGACAAGCCCTGGGATATTCCCGTAGTAGTAAAGGAAATCCCATGGATTCACGTTCCTCAGGAACCATCCTTTCTCAGGAGAATAGAAGCAGCTTTCGATGGCAATATCCAGGTTCGTTGCGCAGAAGATAATGGTCAGAATCAGCAGGATCAGACCCGTGATCAAAAAATCTTTGAGGAATGTCTTTCGCATCAGCCACCTGGGCAGCTACGGGATTGTTTTGATTCGGCTGCGGCTGGAGTGTACGAACCTTACCCCTCCAGTGTCAAGAAAAAGCGCGGTGCCTCCCACGTCCAGGCCACATTGGTTCCTTTTGCATAGGCGGCCTATCGGACTGTCGCCCATTTTCGAAAAAGGTTGAGGAGCATAACAATATCGTGCTATGGTGCCGGGGCAAAAACAGAGGCCCGGGTCCATGAAGGAAAACGCCGAATGATTCACCAGGAAATGAAACGTGTTCACGCGTTGTTCAACAATAAGAGCATCCGCAAGATCCTTTTGAAGATCCGGATTCCCCTTTTTCTGGCCGCTTTTGTCCTGCTGGTGCCGAACATTAAACCCGAATTCTTTCTTCCCGGATTCCTTGTCACCCTTTTCGGCGCTCTTTTCCAAGCCTGGTGCTTCGGGTCACTGGACAAGAACCGGTCGCTGGCTATCCAGGGACCCTATGCACTGGTGCGCAATCCCATGTACCAGGGACGCTTTTTCCTCCTTTTCGGCTGCCTGCTCCTTTTGGGAACCATCTGGATTCTCCTGGCTTTTACCGTTTTTTACTATTTTTACATGACGAACAGGGTAAAACGGGAGGAGCAGCACTTGAGAGGGATTTTCGGAGAAGATTACGAGGCGTACTGCCGGGATGTGAACAGATTTATTCCCACCTTCAAGGGCAGGTATCTGAAAAACATATGGTTCTTCAAATGGGATCTCTTTCGCGAAAACCACGGCCACTGGAATTTTCTTGCGGTGCTTGCCAGCTACGGGGTCTTCTATCTATTCACATTCATTATCCTCCATGCCCATTGACTTGCTGCTATCCTTCCTATTGCGTCGGTAGCCTGATGCAAAAGGTACTCCCGCTTCCAGGCTCGCTCTTCACCGCTATGGTCCCCCCTTGCGCTTCAACGTAAGCCTTGGCGAGGGAGAGGCCGATTCCCCTTCCCGGTGTGGATCGACTGGTATCAAGCCGGTAAAACCTTTCAAATATGCGGGGAATTTTTTCCTGAGGTATGCCGGGGCCGCTGTCTGCAATGCATATTTCAGCAAAACCTGCCTCCGTGCGGGTCCAGATGGCGACAGTATCCCCTGAGGAGGTGTACTTGAGCGCATTATCGACAATATTGCTCAAGGCCTGACTCAACCTTTTCTTGTCTGCGAAAAGGACGAGTTCGTCGTCGCGCGGATAGGCGACGTTCAGGCGGATTCCCCTTTCTTCGGCAACCCCGCTGTAAAGGCTTAGAATGCCAACCAGCAGATCTCGAACCGGAACTTCCTTTTTCTCCAGGGACAGAATTCCTGTCCTCGCCTGCGAGATATCCATGATCGCGTCAAGAAGGAAGAGAAAGCGATCGCATTCGTCCATGATCTGAACCAGGGTTCCCTGAATCTCTTCATGATTTGTCGTGCCGAGGCCCGTCTCCGCCATTGCCCTGATGCGAGTGAGCGGCGTTTTAAAGTCATGGGCCGTGTTGTCCATCATGTCATGCAGTTCCCTCAGAAAACGCTCAAGCCGCTCCACCATGAGATTGAAGGTTTTTGCCAAATGGTCCAGTTCATCGTCCGTCCCTCTGAGCGGCACCCTGCGGCTGAGATCTGCGCTGCCCGCAATCGAACGGGCAACTCTATCAATCCCTCGGATCTGGGCCGAACTTCTTCGTGCCATGAACCAGCCGCTGGGAATGGCCACCAGGACGGTCAGCAACAGCCCTACTCCAAAGGCCTCGCGAAGCCTGGCCAGGAGTCTAGAGTCCCACTCGACCGGGACCGCCTCCTGTACAACGTATTTCCCAACAAGAAAAGCCATGGCCCGTGCTTTGAGCTCAGGCCTTTCGGGTATCCTGAGGGACCAGACAATGGGGCCATTCGAGTCCAAATCGGATTCTTTCGGTAATGGCAGGTTTCCCCAGAGAGCCGAATCAGAGGACAGCACTACATGACCGTCCGGATCGAGCACCCTGATGAGTTTATTGGCAGGCCCGTCTCCTTCCATCTCATTGGAAATGTAGCCTTGCAGTGCTTTAATTTTTCCTTTTCTATAGGCACTCATAATCTCAACAGAATCATCCAGAAGGTCCTTTTTGGTATACTGGGATAATGCCTGTTCGAGCATATAGTAGATAGCTGCAAAGATGACTGCGAATGCCAGGGTAAACACCACCGAGTATACGAAGGCCAGTTTGAAGGCGAAACTCTTTCGTAATCTACGCATCTTCTTTCAGCACATAGCCCACCCCTCTTATGGTGCGGATGAGCCTCCTTTCGCCGGTATCGCCCAACTTTTCCCTTAGTCTGCAAATGTGTACATCGACCACATTGGATTCAGGATCGAACTGATATCCCCATACCTGCTCCAATATCTGGGTCCGTGTGAGCACGCGCCCCTTGTTTCTGACAAGGTATTCAAGCAGAGCGAACTCCTTGGGAAGAAGTTCTATGCTTTCCCTTCCTTTCATCACTTGTCTTGAAAGGAGATCGAGGGAGAGTTCTGAAATTTCGATCCGGGTAGCTTCAGGATATGCCCCTGCTCGACGCACGAGGGCCCTGATCCTGGCTATGAGTTCGGTGAAGGAAAACGGTTTTGTGAGGTAGTCGTCACTCCCTATCTCCAGCCCATGGACGCGATCCTCAACGGACCGTTTGGCGCTCAAAACCAGGATAGGAAGCCCGGGGCGGCTTTTCCGGACTTCCTGGATGAGAGTAAATCCATCCATCAAAGGGAGCATGATATCTACGACCACAACGTCCACGTCAAGCTCAAGCGCCATGCTGAGCCCCGTCTCTCCATCCATGGCGGTCTCTACGGAAAATCCGGCTTGGTTAAGGCCTTTTTCGATAAATTTCACGAGCTGGGAATCATCTTCTATGAGCAGAATTTTCATGAGCGAGTTTCCCTTCGCATTCCTCCTCATGGTCTTTATGCCAGCACAATATGAACAAGAAATGAACTCAAGATTAAATAATATTCATGCAAGCGTTCACCCTTCATTCCCTTTCTCACCAACATATTGGTCTGCCGCGTATTTTTCAAGTCATATTCCCTGCTAAGATTAATTTCTTTTAATGCACGAATCATCTGTCCTTAATCTGCCTCTGTTAGCATCTCATTTCAAGAGTCGTTTGGCTATTTCATATCCCGGAAGGAGATTTCTATGAACATCATGGTGGTGCTACACAGCCATATATGTGGCGGAGCAGAAGTGCATGCCCTGGCCCTCATGCGCGGCCTTGCGCACAGAGGCCACAAGGTTGTTTTCGCCGGACCCGCCGATTCCTGGTTGGCTGAAAAAGTGCAAGAAAACAGCATAGAATTGATTCATGTGCCGATGCATGGGATGGTCGACCTGATTTCCCTTTTTCTGCTGGTAAGATCAGCGCGCAGGTGGAAGCCTGATCTATTGCACGGTCACCTGGTGAGAGGCACTCATTACGCAACCATGACGGGAAGGATTGCCGCCCTTCCTGCTGTTGCAACAGCCCACTCGACGATCAGTTATAAGCGGTTCCACAGGGCAGATTGCGTTATCGCGGTTTCACAAGCGGTAAAGGACTCCCTAGTTGCAAGACTGATCAATCCTTCCAGAATTACAAGGATATATCACGGCATACCTGACAATTTCACTCTCAGGACATACAGGGAAGACATCCGCGAAAACCTCGGTGTTAAGGAGCATGAATGTGCGCTCTGCATGGCTGCACGCTTCATACCTGACAAGGGACACGATATCCTGCTCCAAGCCCTTTCCGGCCTCAGGGATCGCCGCTGCAAATTGTTTCTGGCTGGTGACGATACGGTTCCGTGGGCAAGAGAAATAAGATCAATAGCAAAGGACAGAAATTTAGAGGGAAGGGTGGCTTTCCTTGGCTTCAAGGAGGATGTCCCCAGATTCCTTGCGGGCATGGATATCCTCATCGCTCCATCACGGCGCGAAGCCCTCTCCATTTCAATCATCGAGGCACTGTCCACGGGTCTGCCGGTAATCGGCACTCGCGTCGGAGGGATTCCCGAGGTAGTCCGGCACCGGATAAATGGTCTGCTGGTTGAAAAAGATAACGCGAAGGAGCTGCTGGAGGCCATATCCTATCTCGTCTCGCACCCCGATGTTCGACACGCATATGGCCTGAAAAGCAGGGAAATCTTTCTCCAAGAATTCTCTCAAACGGAGATGGTAGATCGCCATTTGGATCTGTATCGGTCCCTCATCCGTCATCCCCATGCTTGCCATCCTGCTGTCTCCAGTGAACGAACAGATTTGAATAGCGCTGAGGACATCATTTGCGGGTACGGGAGATAGCGACGAGGGCATTAGAATGAAGGGATCGAGAAAAGACTGGACGGCCTGCTCACTGATCGTGATATATTCCATCTACCACGCGATCTACAACGCAAGACTGCCTTTGCATCCGGATGAATCATATTACTGGTTGTGGAGCAGGCATCTCGATCTGAGCTACTATGATCACCCTCCGCTTATCGCCTATTTCATAAGGCCTTTCACAATTTTCAAAACCAGTGAATGGACAGTCAGGCTCGCAGCGGTCTCCTGTATGGGCATTGCCGCCATGTACACCTATCTGCTGGCGAAAAAGATCTTTGACGAAAAAACCGCACTCTATGCCCTGCTAATGCTCCTTTCGCTCCCGGCTACAAACATGGGATTTACCATCGTCACTCCCGATGCCCCTCTCATGATGTTCTGGGCGATTTCGATGTACTACGGCTACCTGGCGCTGAGAGAGGATACGGTCGGCTACTATTTTCTCGCCGGCATATCCATGGGGCTTTTGATGCTCAGCAAATACACATCTGTTCTGTTCCTTGGATCATTGGTGTTTTTTCTACTCATCAAGAAGCCGAAAAAATTCCTGGACTTGAAGGCATGGGGGGCGATTGCCGTAGCTTTCCTGCTTTTTCTTCCCGTTATATGGTGGAACCATGAGCACGACTGGATAAGCTTTGCCTTTCAGTACCATCACGGCACCAGCGATACCTTTCACTTGCGGCTCGGCTACCTTTTCACGTTCCTGGGCGGTCAATTCCTTGTTTTTGGGCTCCTGTTCTTCCCGTTGCTGGTGTGGGGCGCCTGTCGATATCGGCTTTTTCACCGAGATTTCGGCCAGTTTTATCTCTCTTCTTTTTTCCTCTTTCCGATGGCGTTTTTCCTCTATAAATCCCTCTTCAAGAAAATGAGTCTGAACTGGGGAGGAATGGCTCTCATTTCAGGAATGATTATCTGTGCTCACCTCATCGTCCAATTGAATCTCAAGAAGGTTCTCGGTGTTGGGGTGGCTCTGTCTGTTCTGATGACTCTTCTCATCCAGTTCCCGCAGCTCTTTTTCCTTCCACCGAAATTCAACATGCTCAATCGCCTCTACGGGCCGAAAGAGGCTGTTGAACAGCTACAGCCATACATCAAACCTGGTGATGCCCTGTTTGCCGACCACCTGAGAAGGGCATCCATGCTTTCCTTTTATACCAGGGGGCATCCGAGGGTATTTATTCCCACCCGGACCAGGTTCAGCCAGTTCAATTTATGGGACAAAGGCGTCCGGTTCCGCGGGATGAAAGGAATTTATCTGTCAAAAACACCTCATGAAAAGGAGCTTATGAAAATCTTTGGAAACGCTCGGTTGGTCAAGAAAGAAATTATACAGCGTGAAGGATTCAAAAAAAGGACCTTTTACGTCTATCGTGTCGCACCTGCGGAATAGAAAGACTAAAGCGGTCCTCAAAGTGCTTTTGTCCGGTCTGATCCTGTTCTGGCTTTTCAGGTCTGTTCACCTTTCGAAAACTCTCTTCGCCGTATCAGACGTGAATGTTGCTCTCCTGGCGCTGGCCGTGCTCTGTCAGGCGGCCAGCAACCTGGTTGCAGGTCTGCGCTGGTGCCTCACGATGAAGATCCTGGACATCGAAGAGCCGCCGGTCTTTTTTGTGAAGAGCTTTTTCAAAGGGACCTTCTTCAACCAGGTTCTCCCGGGAAGCATCGGCGGGGATGGAATAAGGATGCTGGACCTGAGGTCCTGTTCGCACAGCATTTCTGACGCTGTCGAAGGCGTGATCATCGACAGGGGCATCGGTCTCCTTTGCCTGCTGGCTGTATGCTTTTTGGCAACCTTCCCTGCAAGCCATGTGTTGCCTGCAGCAGTTTTGACAGGGGTGAGATACATCTGCGTTTTCGGGTTTTGCGGTTTTGGGGCATTTACAGTCCTTTTTCGGGTCCCGGTCTTCAGGAAAATTCGATCCATTTCCTTTGTGACGCGCATTTCTGAAAAAATATGGCGGGTCTTCAGCGCAGGAAGCGAGACAGGCAGCATCATTGCTCTTTCAATGGTCGTGCATATTTTTGCTGTTTTTTCCATATACCTGATTTCTCTTTCCACGGGACAAGCTTTGGGCTTCCTCATTTTTCTTGCTGTTTTTCCTTTGGCGGTTCTTCTTACGATCGTTCCCGTATCATTCGCAGGGTGGGGGGTGAGGGAAGGAGCGTTGGTCGCCCTGTTCATGAGCGCAGGTGCAGACAAGGACCCTGTTCTCCTCATTTCCGTACTCTATGGGTTCGCGGGCATCATCGCCAGTCTGCCGGGATTGTTTTTCTGGCTTCAGAAACGAAAAGCCATAGGCGGTTTCAGGCAAGTGACTGCTCCAGTCGATCATCCTGAGATGTCAGGATCACGAACGCTCGGGACAAGGAGGCTTAAATATGAATAAGAACCACCACCTAGGAGATACCCCATCGCGTGTCGGACCTGCAGGCCGCCTGAGGCACCCTCTTTGTGGCCGCCCAGAAGGGGAGGTTCAGCAGGATCGGCCCGGGCAAGGGCCGCATCATGTGGTTTCAGTTGGGGCACTAAATCTTATTTGAAAGCAGGTTGTTAGGTATGAACATTGACACGATGCGAAAAGTGGACGTTCTTGCGGGAGTCCCTTTGTGCTTCTGCATCACACTTCTTCTAAAAACAATGCATTGGGTCAAGAGACCGGTCCGCAAGGCGCCGCGGAATGTCCTTCTGATTGAGCTCTCGGAAATGGGCAGTGCCATACTGGCCGACCCCGCCATGGAGAAACTCAAAAAGGAGCTAGGGGCCCACCTTCATTTCGTTATCTTCAAGAAGAACAAGCCGAGCCTTGATCTGCTGAAGACGGTGCCCGCTGAAAATATATTCTGCATCAGGGAAAACAGCTTTCTGACCCTCACGATTGATGCCGTGAAATTTCTCTTCTGGGCCAGGAGAAAAGACATTGACACCGTCATCGACCTGGAGCTGTTCTCCCGGTTCACCGGCCTCCTCACCGCGCTCTGCGGCGCAACGAACCGGGTGGGTTTTCACCCTTTTTATAACGAGGGCCTTTACAGAGGAGATTTCCTGACGCACAAAGTCGCATACAATCCCTACCTTCATATTGCGAAGGATTTTATGGCCCTTGCGTATGCCGTCACAGATTCCAACGGAGAATTTCCTTATTCCAAGAGATTCATAGATGATGTGGAGGTAGTCCTGAAAAAGGTAGAAATTTCCCCGGAAGCTATCGCCAGAGTCCGGCGGGTTGTGAGAGGATGCTTTTCGAACCTCGGCGATACTGCAAAGCTCATCCTGGTGAATCCCAATGCCAGCGATCTCCTGCCGCAAAGGAGGTGGCCGATTGGGTACTATGCGGAACTGATCAGAAAGATACTGAAAAAGTGGGAAAACGCTTTCATACTCATCGCCGGTTCCCCAGAGGAAAGGGAGGAAGCATCCGTCCTCGCCGCATCCATTGAAAGCGACAGGTGCAGAAGCCTCGCCGGGAAGATTCTATTCCTGGACCTCCCTGCTCTCTATTCCGTCAGCAGCTTCATGATCAGCAATGATTCCGGCCCCGCCCACTTTGCCGCGCTTACGGACATGCCCACCTACGTGTTCTTTGGTCCGGAGACGCCAAAGCTTTATGGCTCGCTGGGCAATACAACTCCAATCTATGCGAACCTGGCCTGTTCTCCCTGCGTGAGCGCAGCGAACCACCGGAAATCTCCGTGCAAAGACAACGTCTGCCTCAAGATCATAACCCCCGAAAAGGTCTTAGAAATCATACAGAAGGAGTTCGAGACGCCGTGACGTGAATGGTCCTGTCCTTCTTATCGATTTTCAACATAGGTCGGGACCGCCAGCCATGTGGTTTCCTGAAGAGCAGGTGTTTCGGTCTATTAAGTTCACTTCTTACCGACCACCAGCCCGTCTTTGAAATTGACCACGTGTCCATCAGCATAGAAGTAATGGACCGTCCAGCGGTTGTGTCGCCGGTGCTCTTCCTTTGCTTCTTGAGGTACACCCAACAACTGCAGCACTTCTTCCTGCGTCATTCCTCTTTCCACCTTTTGAAGGTTCTTCACATTGAAGACGATATCGCTGTAAGAAATTATTTTCTTCTCAGAGAGAGGTCCTTCATATGCTTGAGTCCCCCATATTCCTGCCCCAAGCAACAGAGCAGAAATTGAAACGATGGCCAGAAATGCAGTACGTTTTTTCACTAGTATCACCTCCGTTTCTTTTCCGTTTTAAAATATCGCAGCAAACTGGCTGCAGAATCATCCTTTGTCCAACCCCAGCAGCTTGAGAAAGACCGGCAGGACAATCAGGACCAACGGCAGCTGCACAACCAGCCCCGAAACAATAGCAATGGCCAGGGGCTTTTGCATGGCGGCCCCCTGGCCGATGCCCATGGCAAGCGGCAGCAAGGCGAGGATTGCCGCCAAGGTGGTCATAGCGATGGGCCGCATACGGTTCTTTCCCGCCTGAATCAGGGCCGTGTCTCCATCGAGACCACTGGGAAGGCTGCGGTATTCAGAGAAATAGAAAACGGCGACCTCTGTCACAATACCGACAATCATGGTCATTCCCATCATGGATGAAATGTTGATCTCAGTTCCTGTTAAAAAGAGTCCAATGAAGACACACGTGAGAGCCAGAAGCGTGCTCACCAGCATGCTGACAACAACACGGAAGCGTTCGTAGAGAAACAGAAGCAGCAGGAAGACCAGGATGACGGCCGAAACAAACACCGCAACGAGTCCGGTAAAGGCAATCTGCTGTTGCGCGTAGAGACCTCCAAGTGAGTAGTAAACCCCTTTTGGAAAAATGCCGGGCCTTGCGAGAAGAGATTTGACATCCCGTATCACGGATCCCATATCCCGACCGCTGATGCGTCCTGTTACAGCGATCATCCGTTTCAGATCATCGCGCATGATTTCCGGCTGGCCGGTGACGGCCTTGAGGGTGGCGATGCGTTTGAGCGGAAAAAGATGGCCGTCAGGGCCGTGGAGGCGAAGGTTGAAGATATCCATGGGCATTTCGCGCTCTAGGGTGGGGATCCATACCCGCACGCCCACCATCTTGGGGCCCTCCTGTATCCGTGTGGTGACTATGCCGGTCAAAAAGTCTTTCAGCCTGCTCGTCACTTCCTCAGGCGTTATTCCTTCAAGAGAGGCTTTGACGCGGCTGACCCGGATATCAATGGCGTCACCGGCCGGCACGATGCCGTTTTTCACATCCACGACTCCAGGTATCTTGCGGATTGCGGCGGCTACCTTAAGTCCCAGCTTCCTGAGCAAGGCGCCCTTATCGGAAAAGATCTTGACCTCGATGGGCTGGGGCACGGCAGTAAGGTCCCCGATCAAGTCCTCCATCAACTGTGCCATCTCGATCTGAAGACCCGGAACCGCATGCTCCACCCGCCTGCGCACATCGTTCATAACTTCTTCGATGGGCCTCCGGGGGAAGGGTTTCAGCCGCACGAAAAAGTCTCCCTGGTTCGGCTCAGTAAAAGTTCCTCCGAGTGAAAAACCCGTGCGGCGCGAGTATGTTCGGACTTCCGGCGTCTGCTGCAGAATTTTCTCAACCTGGCGCAGCAGGCGATCTGTCTCGGTAAGCGAAGTACCGGGCATCGAGTTATAGTCGAGAATAAACCCGCCCTCATCCATCTTTGGCATAAAGCCGGAACCGAGATGTTTATATGAAATCCAGCCGAGTCCCAGCAAGGGAACGATAATGATGACAACCAGCCAGGGACGGCGAAGAAATGGTTTCATGATTGCTTCGTACCAACCATGAAAAAACCCTGTCAAGGAACCCGCTTTTTCCTTTTCGGCATCTTTCTCCGACAGCAGGTGATCTGCAAGCAGCGGAACAGCGAGCCACGCCATAAAAAAGGAGATAATAAGGCTCGAGGCCACGGTCAGGGAAAGGGATTTAAAGAACGCGCCGGTAACCCCTGAGAGAAAAGCCATGGGAATGAATATGATAATCGTAGAGGCAGAAGAGCCCTCCAGAGGACGGCTGAACTCCCTTACTGCCGTCATGACTCGGTCATGATGACCACCGGTACCTGTACGCAATCTCCTGACTATATGTTCCTGCATGACGATCATGTCGTCCACGATGAGAGCAATTGCTGCCGCCATGCCTCCCAGGGTCATGATATTGAAACTCATATGGAGCACATAGAGGAGCAGGACGGTGGCGGCCATCACGCACGGCACGGTCACCGCGGCTATGAAGGTCATCTTGATATTCCTCAGAAAGACCCACAGAATGAAGACAGCAAACAAAACTCCGATGATAATGGCATCCCGTACACTGCCTGCTGAGGAAAGGATCAATTGGCTTTGGTCATACCAATTGGCGAGCTTAATGCCCTTCGGC
>Ga0315542_1000012_pt1 | contig 75791 bp, 107 predicted proteins | sample SalMarSW160120MG_FD_202541 | JGI IMG/M metagenome (GOLD analysis project Ga0315542, IMG submission 202541) | Salt marsh sediment microbial communities from the Plum Island Ecosystem LTER, Massachusetts, United States - Salt Marsh Sediment SW1601-20 ...
CACTGCCTGGCACCACGGTCGTCTGGCCTGTTCGTATTCAGCGCTTCCGGTGCTCATGCTCATAGGATGCGACGAGCAAGCCTATGAGCACCGAATAGAAGAACACTGAGAACCCCATGATGAGAATCCACCTGGCCATTCCCAGGGACCAAGAGATCTCGGCGAGGAAAGCGAGCCCCGGAACCCCGATAGCAACTGCTGCCGTCGGGGGTGATGCGAGGGGGAACCCGCACCATTTGCAGGTGAGAAAGGAGCTGATGGCTCCAGCGAGAACTAGCGCCAAGAATGTTGTCAGCACGTGTTTCCTTCCTTGGTGATCCAGCCGGCGAGGGCGGCGAGGTCCTCGGCCTGGTGCTTGTCCCAGAGGGACGGGAGTCCCTGGGTTGAGAGGCGGCCCTGGGGGGCTGGGGCCCATCCGAGGGCGGCCCAGCGGTTCCACGTGTTCCGCTGGGCCGATGGCCAACGTTCGCTGATCTGCTGCCAGGTGATGAGGCCGAGGCTCTCTGCCTCGTGGGGGAGGATCAGGGGCAGGTCGCTGTCTTGCTGCTGGATGCCCCAGGGTGGGGTGCTGAGGCTCCTGCCCCAGTTCGGGCGTGGTTCTCTGGGGCGGCGGCGGGCTGCGGCCAGGGCCTTAAGGTCGCTGGTGGTGTAGGTCCACCTGTTGTCGGCGGTTTTTTCCCCGATGACCAGTCCTCGGCGGCGGGCCTCGTAGGCTGCCTTGACGAAGGTGGCGTAGGCGAGCCCTGCGCGGACGGCGGCCTCGCGGCCGGTGAGGGTCATAGGGTGCGCCCGTTCTCGGTCCAGTGCTCGTCCTCGGCGCGTAGGGCGCTGACCAGGTCGGGGAGCGCGTCGGCGATTGGCCCGAGGACGCGCCAGTCGAGTCGAGGGACGGCCTCGGCGATGGCTGCCGCGTACTCGGCCGCGATCTCACGAGACAGAAACCCCAAGCGGAGGGCCCGTCCAGAGCCGGTGATAACCGCGTAGGTAGGGACGGAAAGCGTCGGGTCACAGATGCGGATGTACAGCCCCCTGGCCGTGGTGGGCCAGGCGAGGACCCAGTAGTAATGGTGTTCCTCTGGGTTCGAGTCTCTGGTGAGAACCCTGACCGGGGTCAGGCCCCGGTCGTCCTGGCCGAGTTCGACTGCGCAGGCGATACGCACCGCACCGGTGATGATCACGTCGCTGTGGTCTCGGCTGGCCTGCTCTGGGGTGGTGGGGGTCCCGGAGTTCGTGAGGGCCTCGGCGAGCGCCAGAGCGATCGCCTCCTCGAACCCTGCCGTGTCGAGGATGTCGCCGGGCCCCTGTGTCTCGGGGTGGAGCCCCGTTGTGGGGGGAGCGGCGAGGTGCGCGGCGAGCGCTGTCTGAGCCGACCGGAGTTCTCTCCGGCGCTGGTCGGTGATCAGCCACACTGGCGGGGAATGGGCGTCGTCATAGAAGACAACGGCTTCTTCGACGGCGTGTTTCCCTCCGGGAAGAGCGTCGGCGAGGTGGGAGGCGAGGTCCTTGGCGTCCCAGGCGTACCGTTTCCACGTGGTACGGCCGTCGGCGTCGGTCTCCTCGGTCCAGTGGTGGCGTGGCCCGTAGGGGTGCCTAGACCTGTAGGGGTTTCTGGTCATGGTGTGTCCTCTCGGCTTTCAGGGGCAGGACAGTGCTGAGTAGTCCGGGAAGATCCGGGCAGCGACAACGTCTGTGCTGCCGATGCGCTGCGAGACCACGATCTTGTTTCCGGCGTGCTCTGCGGCGAATCCCGTGGATGCTAGTTCGACCAGCATGTTTCTGGTCGTCTCAGATGTTTTCTGGCTGTACCTGGTGACGATGTTGAGGTGTCCTTCCACGGTGAGGGAAACCGTTCTCACGGTGAGAACCTTTTCGATCGCTGCCGTGACCTCACGGACGAGGGCCGTTACGACGAGCGGTGCCCGGTGGACGATGGGACACGGACCGCGGTGTGCTGGCCCGCCGTTCAGGAAGTAGATGCCGGGGCGCCTTCTCAGGTAGTAGGTGCCAGGACGCAGCAGGTAGTACGTCGTCCTGGTCTCTTGCCGCGCAGTCCAGGGGCCGGGCAGGGCGGCCTCGGCGGCCTCAGCCCACGACGAGTAGACGTCGGAGCGGTTCACCGGCGGCCGTCCGGCCCGTCGTCCGGCCCGTAGGTGAACGGCGGATGCACGTGGCAGGCGACCGGTAGGCCGCAGCGCGGGCATGAAGGGTCAGTGGCCTTACTCGTACAGGAGCACGGCCAGGACGAGAGCACCAGAAGCGACACCTCCCGGTACTCGGCCCGTATCGCGGACAGGGTCTCTGCCGTCACCGTGAACCCGGCATCAGCGAGCGCGCCGGTCACCTTCCCGCCGGAGTCAGGGTCGGAGGGCCAGACCCCGACCTCGACCTCGACTGTCAGCCGGCCTCCCTCGCCGGTGTAGAGGTCGAGGCTGAGGACGGCGAGTTCCTCTTTCGAGGCCAGGTGGGTGAGCACTGTGGTCAGGTCGTCGGCGTGTGCTGGTGGAACCAGGCAGTTTCTGATTGATTCCAGGTGGTAGCCGTTGTCACCGGCCCGCTTCCAGATTGACCAGTAGTTTCGGACTCCTGCTGTTTCGATGGCGGCTGCCAGTGTTTGCATCACGCCTCCTCCCTCGTGATTTCTCCGGTCGTGTCGAGCTTGAAGTAGCGGGTCTTCGGGTCGTCCGGGTACTTCAGGGCGAAGGCGATTTTCCCGCGCGGGCGGGCGGCCGGTTCTCCGACGAGCGTCGCGCCGAGTGCTTCAGCGATAACGAAGAACAGGCGGCCTTCGACATTGGCACCTGCGGCCCGGGAGAGGTCGTCGAGGGTGACCGGCGCTACCGGAGCGCTGACGTGCCTGTCGGTACGCAGGAAGTCGGCGAACCTGAACTTCCCACCCAGGGCGCGGCTTAAGACCCGGGACAGAAGGACCGGCCCCGGACCTTCCATGACCCTGCTGGGAGTGGCGGTGAGGATCGCGTACCCGGGTGGTGTAGGGATGTTTATAGCCCAGGGGGCGTGTTCCTGGGGCGGCTCAGGGGTCAACCCGGCGTCGGCGAGCGCGGCGGTTGTTCTCCCGCCGGAGTCGGGGTCTGTTCCGGGTACCTCGCAGGCGAACCGCACGTTTACCGGGCTCATCCCGACCGAGGTTACGGCTGCGATCTTGAAGCCGATCCGGCCGAGGGCCAGCTCGATGACTTCGATGGTTTCGAGGGTCTGAGCTGGTATCCCAGCGGTTCCGTTGTGCTGGGGGATGGCTTCTGCGCTCTGGTAGTGAGAGCGCCCACCGACGGTGCCGGGGAGACGGGTGATGGCCCATCCCCCGATGGCTGGGGCGACGTCCCGTGCCGCTGCGCTGATGCTGGGGTAGGTGTCCAAGGCGTTCCCCTCGTGGAGTTGGGGCCGGCGCCCGCCCTGGTCAGTGGTCACGGGGCGGGCGCCGGTGGCTTGTGGTGTACCCACATAGTGTCACGTCCTGTAGGCCGTGTCAATCGTTTCCCGAGGAGCCCTCACCGACTGAGACCCCCTGGGCCCGCCCCCACCGGACTATGACGTCTCCCAGCCGGTAGATCGGCTGACCGGCGGCGTTGTACCCCGCTGGGCGCAGCCCACCGCCGGACCTCGCATCACGAGACACCCACCCGCGGATCATCGCCGGAGTCACCGACCTCAACCCCGTCGTCATCGCCGCCGCTATCTGCCGCGCCGTCAGCATCCGGTCCTCAGCCTCCCTCAGCCGGGCGTCCCTCGCCGTCACGACGTCCACCGTCGTCCGGCATCCCCGACACTCCACCACCACGGCCCCACGCTGGGCCGTCAACGCACGTCCGCAGGACGGGCACGGTCCGACAGTGGATTCCGGCTGCTCCACGTCCACGACACGGACCGCGACACCAACCGCCCTGAGAACCTCACGGTGAGCCTCCCCGGCCCACGGACGCTGACGCACCAGCTGCACCCGGGCAGCGAGCCACCGCGCCGGATCACGACCCGGGTCCGTCCCGGTATCCGAGGCCAGAGCCCTCGACCAATGGCGGACAGCAAGCGCGAGACCGGTCCGGGCGTCGAGGGCCGCCGTATCCAGGGGCGAAGACTGTTCCGAGGCCGTGAGCTCGGCGTGAAGGACAATCTCCCGGACGTAGGGGTAACCGAGGGCCTCAGCGGTGGCAGCCACGGCTTCAGGGTCCCACCACCCGCCGGGGCCAGGGGTAAACCCCAGGCCGGAGGCTGTCTCGGTGAAGTCTTCGATACCGGTCGAGGTCAGAGTCGTTACCTCAGCGGTGCCGAGACGTAGGGGCGCTTGGGGCAGGACGGGGCCGGGATTCTTCCTGGTGGCCTGCCGAGCAAGGTTCGTCTCCAGGTCTCGCAGGAGCCCAGCAGCAGAGTCGAGGGCAACGGCGAGGTTCCTGGAACAGGGACGGCAGATAGTTCCGCCGGGGTCTGCTGCTCCGCAGGCTTCACAGGACCGGTCACTATTCGTCACAGAAAGTAATCTTAAGTGTCTGCTGGTGACCGTGAGGGCACGAACCGTCCGGTGTCGAGCACCAACCCGCAGAGCCCGGAACAGTCCAGGGCAGGACCGCCAACAGCCCAACAGGACGCGCCAAGACAACGCAGCTCGGTACGGTACTGGGGTGGGAACCGCAGAACGGCAGCTACGCTCCGACCAGATCAAGGCCGGTCTCGCCCGGAGACGAGCAGCAGGAGCCATCCTCGGAAGGCCAAGGGCCATCTCCGATACGGCCCTGGACCTGATCCTGGGACAGACCGCGGCCGGGGTCTCACCCTGGAGAATCGCCCGGACACTGAACGAAACCGGAGTCCCCACCATCCGGGGCGGGGCTGCCTGGTCGCCGTCCACGATCCGGGGTGTTCTCTGCTCCAGCTACGTCCGGCGTCTCACCCAGAGACAGCGCTAGGGACGCCTGCGGGCCCCGCCGCATCGCCGAACCGGGGCCCGCACCAGTAATCATCCCACGTCAGGGGTCCTGCCGCGGGGCTCTTCGCAGCCCCAGCAGCCGCTCCCGGGCCTCGATGATTTCCTTCGCGAGTTTCGTAGCGGCAGGGTCCTCTCCGGACGTTGCTCGCTGCCACAGGCCGACGAGGAGCCTGTCCAGGCGATCGGCGTCGAGGTCCCGCTCATCCTCGACCCGGACCATGCCACCACTGGCCGAGCGGACGTCGTCACGGACGGCGTCCGCGTCCTCGTAGCCCAAGACCTGTGCGATCTGCCGGAGAGACACTCCGGCGCGGCGCATCGACAGGGCGCGGTCCGCGCGGTCGCCCTCGGTCATCGCGGTTTCCGATAGACCCCGGAAACGATCTTCGGGACGGTTCTTCCCCAATCAATGTGGTGGTGGTACCGCTGATATTTAGACGGCATGATGGAGACATGCACGCTCGAAGGGTGCATCATGACGGTGTAGAAACTTTTAACGTACGTTCCGGATCCCTCGTAGATGCCAGTCATCCCACCGGAACCCTCCTGTGTGTCTGTTTGGTCGAGCTGTAGTCTAAGGATCGTCAAGAATATTCGCCCGCGTGATCCTTCAGTGACGTAAGTGTTGACGTCCTCATTGATTCTGCCCACGAAGGTGATGTCAGCTGTTGAGGGGATGAACAACGAGTTCATTGCCTTGCGTTTTACCTCTTTGGGGAATCCTCCCCTGATACCACCCAGCGCGTCTCCGCCCTGACAGAACGCAATAACACTGGATGGTGGAAGCGTGTCAAGAAAATCTAGCATCGCCTTAAAAACACCGTCCAGCGACCTTATTACGATACCCCTCAACACGCCACCATCATCGACATAGCGGTAGGTGAAAGTGGTGTAGTCATCGTCGAGTTGCAGGTGATAATCCAGGCCGAGATCACGGGCCGCACGGACAGCAGCGTTACGGGCGAAAACCACTGCCCTACGGTCACCCGTATTGTCGGCAAGATCGAATGTTTGAGCTATTTTTTCCTTGTCGAATACCAGTACGTTCTCGGCCCCAAACTTTTCCCGATAGGCATCGTCGTCAGGATCCTCGTTGTCAATCAGGATATAAGTGCGGCCAGTGTACCCACAGTTTTTTAGGGCGCGATGCGTTGACATGGTGTGGGCGCGGCCATGAGAAAGAATGAAGACCGCGAACTTACTGTGATCACCCACCGTCCGCCTCCGAGTCCGACTCTGGGCCGTGGTCCCCATTCCTTAGGTCGAGTAGCCGCTGCGTCAGCTTCAGATACCCATTTCTTATGGCGTCATCATCATCTACGATCACGAGGGCTGACTCCTCCATGAGTCGCTGCACCTCCGACGTCGCGTGAGCGTAGAATTCGGCAGCTTTCCCGTAGTCGAAGACGGTGTGCCGCGCTGCTGCTGCCAGCAGATACTCACGGACGTCATCATCTAGGTCCGCGGCCCGGATCTCTTCCCGGAGCGCGTCAGCTTTAGCCTCCTCGCGTAGCTCCGATACGGCCGGTTTGGCCCCAGTAATTTCGTATTGGGGAACATTCACGGCAGTCGTGTAGGGGTTCCCCTCCTCCCCCGGGAGGAGATAACCGGGGCCAGAATCCACGTCATCGAGTCCCAGGAGGAGCTCGGCGGCGTCATCAGCGTCCCAGCCAGCGAGCGCGAGAAGGTCTGCTTCCCGCAGATCATCCAGAACGTCAGCGAGAGCGTGAGTGTCCCATCCTCCGAGTTCGGTGATCCGATTCGAACCGATGAGGTACGCCTCAGCATCAGCGTCTGATCTTGACGACCAGCCGGTGATGACTGGGATCAGCCACCCACCGGAGTCGTCCACGATCACGCCGTCCGGCGGGTGGTCCCCGGCGTCGCGCATCGCTACCAGCTGCGCATACCGTCCGTGCCCTGCCACGAGTCTTCCGGTGCGCCCGTCCAGGAGCGGGAGCTCGGCGAGCCCGTGATGCGAGATGGACCGCTGGATTTCCTCACCAGCATGAGCCTTGGGGTTCCGCTCGGCACCCCTGATCTGGTCCATCGGCAGATGTTCGACTTGCCGCATTGAACGCCTCCCCAGGCTAGGACTACCTGGCACGGTAGCGGCCGGTCACCGACTGTCAGTAACCGGCCGCCTACGCTGACGCCGTCCTAGCCCCGTCGCCCGGAGGAGGCCCTGAGAGTGATCCACCGGCGTTCCGCCGGGGCGTGCCCTCCACCAGAGTCCACGCAGAGAAGCGACAGGCCATAGCCCCCGCCCGGGCTTCCAACGCCCAAAGTGATCTTCCAGGTGGCGCCGTCGATGACGACCTCGCCGGTGTCGGACAGGGCTAGGGCCGCTGCCTCGGCGACGCTGGCAGCGAATCGCAGACCGGCTGGGGATGTCACGGATCTACCTCATCCTTCAGTTATGGTGTCGCTGGGGGCGGTCCCCGAGGCTCCTGCTATCCCCCCCCGGTAGGCAGCAGCCTCACCGTGGGCCCCTGCCCGTCCTGTCGCATCCCCCCCGCGGCGGACCAGCGGCAGGGGCCCACCGCTTTCAGGCTGTGGCAGGGGCCCGACCATGGTCCAGGACCCGGCATACTCCCAGTGCCGGGGTATTCCACGTGGGTCTCCCCGGTGCACGACGTCCCACAGGGTTGCCGCCCAGCGGGCGTCTCCGCCGGCGGTGTGCCTGGACCCGGGTCCAGGCGGTTCGACTCCGAGGGCCCTCGACAGGACCGCCGAGTCATACGGCGGGGTCAGGACGCGGCGGATCCCGTCCCGCACGACACCCGGCAACGCCAGCAGCCGCTCCAGCGCCCGGAGATATCCGACCGCTGCCGTTTCAACATCCTGGACGTGGTAGTGCCAGGGAGGTGTGAACCCGGGGAGAGACTGGCGGAGAACCCTTTCATCGAAGCAGGGAACTGCCCCTATCAGCATCGGCTTCTGGCCGTCCGGTCCTGGGGCAAAGATCTGCTCCAGCCAGATGACTGCCTCGGTCTTGGTGAGGGCGGTTTCAGGGTTGTAGCGGGCCTCGTAATCTTCCCGGAACGCCCGGGGCAGCCGCTTGTAGTCATCCGGGTCGTTGGGCTGGACGAAGGTGGAAGCCACCTCCCCAGGGCCGTAGTACGGGTCCCACGGGCAAGCAGCGATTTCCCAGACGGACGCCTGGTAGTCGAGGCCCGTAGTCTCAGTATCAAGAGAGATCACTCTGGTGCTGGTCATGCTTGGTCCTCCTCGTCGAAATGGTGGCTCACCGTCACTTTGAGCGAGGCGTCGCTACTCAGGACGTTCCCGACGAACACGGCGAGCGCAGCTGAGACGTCCAGCGGGCGGTCTGAGGCGACCACCAGGGAGGGGCGTTCCCCAACTCTGATCATGGTTACTGCTCCGGCGCGAGTGATGGGCCATCATCCCGGTCAGGATGGAAGCCTCGGCCAGAACTCGGCGCAGTATTGGGGAGTCCATCAGCTCTTCCTCTTTCTCCGGAGGACCTCGGCGATCCCGGCCTCGGCCCTTTCTGCGCGCCAGCAGGAGGGGTGTCCTTTCCTGCTGACATCGGCGCGGGGGAAGAGCCCGCGGCAGACCCAGGTCGGGATGGTCTTCCTGTCCACGGCGATCCCGGCTGCGGACAAGGCAGCGATGATCTCGACCGAGGTCACATGCCCGGGAGGGACCGTGGTCCTTGTGGCGAGCCCGGCCGGACGTCCCCGTGGCTTGCTCGGGCGCTTCACCCAGGCGTCGATGTCCTCGGGACGGTACAGCTTGATGCGGCCGACCGTGGCCGCTGGGACGAGCCCACTTCTCTGCGCGTATTGGTAGAAAGTGTTCACCGCCAGGCGTGCCCGTCTAGCTGCTTTTTGTGAGGTGAGAAGCCCCTCGGTACCGGGCGGGAGGGGTGTTGTCATGGCGTGGTCCTTCCTTGTGCTCCCCGAACGGGTGACGACAACATTGTGTCACATCGCGTAGGTTCTGTCACCCGTCGGAGTCGAGAGCCCGCCCCAGCAGCAGCCGCACCCACTGCGGCGAAGACAGAAACTCCGCCCCAGCAGCCGCCACCACCCGCCCCCACAGCTCATCCGGGACCACCACATGACGACGTCGTCCTGCCGGCAGACACCGGCCAGACACCCCCAACTCCAATAACCGGCGCCTCACCGCTGACGCGGATACCCCCAGCCCAGACTCCGCCGACAACCGGCGGGCCATCACCTCATGCGACATCCCGGCCGCACGCCACGACACGAGATCCCCCGGGCCACCGGCCAGGACCAGGCCCTCGGTCTCAGCAGCACGCACACCACCGGAAATAACCCACCTGATCCACGCCGACCGGGACACCTGCGCCTCATTAGCTGCTTCCTGCGCTCCTGCCCAGTAATGCTCGGGTAGCCCGATGATCCGCGTCTCCAGCCCCCGAGGTTTTCGATGGCGGGCCCTCAGGAGGTACTGCTTAAGGGCACCGAGAGCCTCAGGGGTCCCACACCTCAGGAGGAGAGCCGATGCTTCCTCAGCGCAGACGGTCTGCCACCGGTCGCCCTGCTGGAGGATCCAACGCCCCTTCGCGGTCCGCCACAGGACCCGACCGTCGAGGTCGAATCTCTGTGCCGTGTCCGTCTCGAACCAATGGGTTCCGCGACGGCTCCGCTCCTGCCACGGGACGGCCTGGTCGTGCCAGCTGAGGCGTGTCACCGTCTCCCTCCTGCCAGGAGGGCAGTCCGCTGGGTCGCTGTAGCGCTGTAGCGTCGATGGTTCTTCACGGCACTATCGGAGCACACCTCAGAGGAACGGGGCTGTCACCAAGTCCACCTTGCGCAGCTGAAGACCGGAAGGCGCCGCCCCACCGGTCAGGGTAGGGCGGCGCCTTCGCGGAGACGTCAGGCCGGAGAATCCAAGATGCCGAGTCTCCGACCGGACCGGTCCTGGAGAATCATCCGGCGCGAACCGGGCCAGCAAGGGGACGCGACGATCCTGCCCTCGTCCAGGGGGGCAGCCAGGGCGTGGAGGCCCTGGTCCGAGGTGACGGTCACCTCATACAGTGCCCGGGCCAGGCCGGGCCACTGGGCCAAGGTCATTTCGGAGCTGATGCCGGTCAGGGCCCCTCCCAGGGCCCCTGCGATCCGGCGTGCTGCCCTGTTCGCTGCCTGGTGCCCCGAGGTGTCCACGGGGACGCTCAGGGGCGGGATCCTGCGTATCTCCAGATACGCGGTGCCGTTTTCGGCGATGGTGATGGCCCACCCATCGCCTGTGGGGAGGTTCGCGAGCGCCTCACCCATGGTCAGCGCTGTGGTGATGGTCATGGTGTCCTCTCAGGAAGAGTTCTGGGGTGCCAGGGGTGGGCCCCTGGCACCCCAGTTGGTCAGGCGGCGTCCGCGAGGATCTTGGCGTAGTGCCTCACCCCATCGAAGACGTCGTGGAGGGCGTCCTCGGAGAGGAACGCGTAGTTGATGTCCTCTAGCCTGTCGAAGGTCTCGTCAATGGCGTCCTGCCATTCCTGCGTGGTGATGGTGTTCGCGGCGATGGCCGCGTCCACGCGCGCTGCCTGCGTGAGCAGGTAGGTCGCGTCCTGGATCCAGGAGGCGTGCTCGCGGTCGTTCTCGATTCCGAGCTGGGCGCGGAGGAAGTCCGCTGTCGTCTCGGTGACGGTGGCGGTGGTGGTGATGGTGATGGTGGCGTTCATGGTGTCCTCCTGGTGGTGGTGGGGTGAACCTTGCCGACACCTGAATACTGTCAGGTGCGGCGGGCGTTGTCAACGCGAACACGGGAACCACCAAAACCGTGGTGCCCCTGACCGAGGCCAGGGGCACCACCACACCGTCAGCTGAACCTCACCGAGGCCAGCTGCTTCTCGGTGAGCTGCCCCTCCCTCAGGTGTCGTGCCCCACTGAGATCGGCCCCGGACAGGCGCGCCCCGGCGAACTGCACGCCGAACAGGTCCGCCCACCGGAGATCGGCATCGGTGAGGTCCGCGCCGGTCAGGTCCGCGCCGGACAGGTCTGCGCCGGACAGATTCGCACAGATGAATTTCGCTTTCCACGCGTTGGCCCATCTGAGGTCTGCGCCGGTGAAATCGGCACCTGAACAGGACGCGTCGACGAGGTCGGCCGCAATGAGCTTGGCGCCGGTGAGATTCGCGGTGGACAGATCCGCGCCGGTCAGATCGGCTTTGATCAGATCCGCTGCGATCATCTGAACGCTGTGCGCGCAGACGCTGATGAGCTTCGTCCTGTAGAACGAGGCCGAGGTCGCTGTCGCCATTGTCAAGTTGGCGCCGGTGAGATTTGCGTCAGAGAAGTTGCCGCGGAGCAGGTTCGCCCGGCGCAGGTCTGCGCCGGGCAGGTCGGCTCTGGTGAGATTCGCGGCAGCGTAGTTTTTCTTGGTCTTGGCCTGGGTGTTCATGGTGCCCTCCTCGTTTACTGGCATCCACATACTGTCACCCTCAGTGCCCACTGTCAACGCGAGGCACGCAACGCCGCCCCCCGATGACAGGCTATGCCTGCCAGACCGGCCCTCGACGGCTCCCAAAAAACTGCCGGCCCCAGGCCGTTCAGTTGTCGTTGATAGCTGCTCTAGCACGTGACGGTATTGGCGCAACAGCATTCGAGCCAAGGGAGTCATCATGAGATCGATATGGATGTTCCAGATCGAGCACCTCGTCGCCCCGTACACGACCCGCAGCGACGACGGGACGATTGACTGGGGGGAGCCGGACCCCAACTATGTCGCGCTCATGCGGTCGATCATGAGAGGTGGGGCCTTTATCGTCATCTCCACCGATAAGGTATCGAAGGACAAGGCTCAGGGGCTCCACGGCTGGCTGGACAAGCACCACATCCCGGCGGGCCTTGCAGTCACAAGCAGCAGCACCGACAGCCGCGACCACCTCGACCGGGCCAACGAGTGGCTTCGGGAGAACCTCAGCCCCGACGCCAAGGTGCTGGGGGCATTCACCCAGCCCCTTGACGGAGACTGGCAGTCAGAGCACCTGGTCATGTATCCGTGATGCGGTCGCCAGATGTCTCGGCGTAATGGTTGACAACGCCCGCCGCACCTGACAGTATTCAGGTGTCGGCAAGGTTCACCCCACCACCACCAGGAGGACACCATGAACGCCACCCGCGAGATCTGCAGCTGGAACAACATCGCCACCAGTACGCTCCGGGTCGAGGACTGCGTCAGCGACTACCTGTCAGGTGGCGGCGTCGAGTTCGGCGAGCGCTGCTCCGCCACCGGGAGCTATGCCCGGATGGTCGATGGCTACCGGGACGCGATCAACGAGGCTTTCCCCGAGGGCATCTCCCTCAACGGGGACGTCGTGTATGGCCCCGCCGACACCGACATCGCGCTTGAGACGCTCCGCGAGATCGTCGAAGAGATCGACCTCGGCGCGATCGTCGAGCGTCACGACCCCGACCGCCACGGCAACCGCGAGGTCGCCGAGGTCACCGGACGCCACGACCGCTGACCAGCCAGGCGGAAGGCCCCACCCCAGCATCCCGGGGTGGGGCCTTCCGTCTGTCCAAGACCATCCATCGGGCCTTGTGGCCAGGCGGATTCCCCTACGGATCGGTGTAGGTACGCCAGGCGCGGGTGATGACCCCGGACCCGGGGAACAGGTCGTCCAGGGTGTCCCCGGGCTGGGCGTTGAGCAGGTCGAAGACCCACCGGGCGAAAACCGGTGGCTTGGTGCCGATGACACGGCCCGGGACAGTAGTCATGGGCGTCACCCCGTGCACGAGGGAGTCAGGCACTGCTTCCCCGTCAGGGTCACGAGGCCGGGACGGCACATACAGTACGGGCTCCCACGCGGTCAGGGGGTTGCGGGACCGCGTAGGCCGGGGGCCCCGGTGCCACGCGGCGACACGGACCCCGCGCGGGCACAGGCCCAGGACCGCGGGTAGGGCGCTGGCCGAGGTTGACAGGGCCCATCCGTCATACCCGCAGAGCCGACGGATCAGCACGGCATGATCGACCTCCCCGGCGTAGTCCGGGTGATCCCGGTAGTAGTGCGCGAGCCCGGGGTACGGGGGGTCAGCGTAGGCCAGCCGCCGAGGACCCCCAGGGCAGGCAGGACCGGCGGTGCCGACGACCCGGGCGAACCTGGCCCGGGCCTGCCGGCAACGCTGCGAGCAGGTCAGGGCGTCGGACCGGGCGGCGGCCGGCAGGGGGCCCTCGCACCACGCGCAGGTGCGGGTAGCCGTCGAGTCCGGCCGCGGGCGACGGCTCAGGCCCCGCCCCGGGGCAGGGGCGGTGTCAGACATGGCCGGTCAGGGTCCAGTGGTTGGCGGCGGTGCGGACCTGGACGCCGGGGACTTGCATGGCCCCGGTGCTTGATCCGCCCGCCCCGCAGAACAGATCAGTCATGGTGATCATCGCAGGTCCCTGAAGTTGGTAATGATGGTGTCATCGTTGGCGACCTGCTCAGCCTTAAGACCGGTGGCTGTCGGCCAGCACGCGCCGGGGCACAGGAGGGGAGTTAGGGCCCTGGCGGTGGCAGCGCTGGTGGTCTGCAGGTACAGGCCACTGGCCGTGACCGTGATGTGCCAGAGGTCCGCCAGGTTTATGGGGGACCCGGGGACGGTCAGGGCCTCGTGCAGGCGGGCCAGGTGGCCGATCATGGCGCTGGAACCCGGGATGCGGTGCTGGATCAGCACCCGGGCGTCGTGAATGATCGTGACGTCCGCGTAGTGCCCCCACGGTGTCGGCGCCCCGGACCCGGACCATTGAGTCAGCGGCGGGTGCGTGTTCTTGGACGGCGGGACCCCCAGGCGGTCAGCGAACACCTGGGCCGCCTCGACAGAGGCCATGGCCAGGGTCAGGTAGGGGGATCCCGGCTGGCACTGGTAGGTCGCGATACCGATGCTGTCGATCTGTCCGGCCTCGGCGGGCAGCTGCCTGAGCAGGGCCAGCAGATCTGCCACGTGGGCCCCCGGGGAGGCGTACGAAACGGGCCGGTCGGTGCTGTCGGTCATGGTGATGTCCTCTCTGTGCTGGTGGTCAGGAGTGCCCTGGCCCGGTCTGACTCCGGGTGTCCCGCTCACGTCCCTGCGCGGGGTCCAGGGCTGGCCTGGTGTCAGATCTCCCAGGAGGCTTCTCGTAGGCAGTCCTCGCACCACCAACGCGGTGCGAGTTCCTCATTGTCGTCGGAGGGAGCGGACCCGGGGCAGGCGCCGGGGCCAGCAAGCCACCACTCGACGGCGGACGGGTCGGGGGCGGACACCAGTTCGGGGACCTCAGGCACGGCCCGGTGGCACCTGTGGCATTTCCCCAGGGCGCCCTGGGCGGCCTGGCCCTGTGCCTCCTGGGCGGGGGGTGTTTCTCGGATCTCCCGCAGGTAGACCCCGAGAGCCTCCAGGGTGACGTGATGCTCCGGCTTGGTGGCGAGGGCGGACAACAGCCCGTGCAGACGCCACAGCCATTGACGGTCGGTGCTGGTAGGGGCGGGGCGGTGTGCCTTCAGCGCGCGGAGGATCACGGCCTGGTCGGCGCCATACTGCTGTGCCAGGACTGAGGCGAGAGCCTCCACCCCAGCCCCCTCCACGGGGATCTGCCGTTCTTTGTCGAAGATCAAGCCGTCGGACTTACGTCCGATGACCTGCGTGAGCGCGGTCTCTCTGACGTCCCAGTGCCCACCAGACAGCTGTAGGACGGCCAGTTCGACATCGTGGCCGTCACCGGTCTCGGCGTCGACGACGGTGAGAGACACCTCACTGTCAGCGAGTGGGACGTCGCTGAAGAAACCGCCTCGAATGCGGATCTCGGTTCCCGGGTGGTAGAGATCCCCGATGGGGTACATGACCATGATCTTGTCCTCTCTGGGGGTGATGCTGGTCGTGCCCTGGCCCGGTCCGACTCCGGGTGTCCCGCTCGCGTCCTGCGCGGGGTCCAGGGCTGGTCTGGGGTCAGGCATCCGGGCCGGGGTGTGCCTGGAGGGCGCGGAGGATCACGGCCTGGTTTGCTCCGTACTCCTGAGCCAGGGCTGAGGCGAGGGCCTCCAGTCCGGTCCCCTCTACGGGGATCTGCCGTTCCTCGTCGTACACCCAGCTGTCGAACTTGCGTCCGACGAGCTGCCCGAGGATTGCCTCTCGGACGTCCCAAGAACCGTTCGACAGCTGTAGGACGGTCAGCTCGGCGTCGTACCCGTTGCCGGTGTCGGCGTCGGTGACGGCGAGATCCATCTCACAGTCTGTGAGTGGACCGTAAATGTCGATCTCGGTCCCCTGGTGGTACTCCTTGCCGATGGCGTACATGACCATGGTCGTGTCCTCTCTGGTGGTGTTGTGGTCTGGCGCCTTGCCCCGGTCTGACTCCGGGCGCCCGCCTCAGTGGTGGCGGTGGCAAGGCTGGTGGTTCAACGTGCCGAGCGGCGTGCTGCTTCAGCTCTCCGGTAGCGGGTAGCCCACCGGCGGACGAGCTTCCTAAGCTCGGTGGCCTCTGTTGGTGTCACGAAGACGTAGCCCTGCTGACAGCGCGTCAGCTGGTGGAGCTCGACCCAGCCCGGAGTCGAGTACTCCCAGGACTTGAAGAGTGGGCGGAGCACGGCGAGGAAAGCCTCGTCGTAGTTCCAGCCCCAGCTGGCGTTCCTGACGACGCTGTCGTCATCGATGACGGTGACGGCGTCGAGGGCGTCGGCGGGGACGCGGGGAGCGTTCCCCGGCTTCTGGGCCGGGTTCACTGTCGCCGGAATTCCGGCGATCAGCTCGCTCACCGTTTTCTCGCTCATGGTGGCTCCTCCCTTCGGTGTCGTCGGTGATCAGGCGGCGAGCGCGGTCTCGATGATCTCGCCCGCCTCGTCACCGGTGAGGTAGGCGATGGTCTCGCTGACCACCGGGTCGATGTTGCTGGCGCTGATGGGGGTGTCGGCGCCGATGTTGAGGGTGTAGGTGACGCGTCCCACCGCCAGGTTCTCGGCGACGCCGTTGTTGGCGCCGAGGGCCGCGAGTTCGGCGTTGAGGTACTCCTCGACCAGGTCGCTGATGAGGTCGGTGACGGTGGGGGTGGCGTTCATGGTGTCCTCCTCGGCTCACGTTCTGACATCCACATACTGTCATGTGCCGTAGGTGCTGTCAACCTGAGACGCTGAGACACGCCCAGGAACATGCGGAAGGCCAGCAACCAGAAGGGCGCCCGCCGGAACTCCGGCGGGCGCCCTTCGAGGGGTGATCACATCACCTGTAGGTGATCTGCACTTCCAGATCCGTAACTGAACGCCCCTAGCACCTTGGCGCTGGGGTAGAGGTTTTCCCGGAGCCACTCGTTGGCCCGGTCCACATGGTCACGACTGTCGGTGTTACTGCTCACGATGGTCAGGCCCGCCGGGATGTGGTGCTTGTCCAGCCAGCCGTGGAGCCCCTGAGCCTTGTCCTTCGACACCAGGTCGGTGGAGGCCACGATGAAGGCCCCACCCCTCATGAGCGACCGCATGAGCGCGGCATAGCCAGGATCCGGCTCCCCCCAAGAAATCACCCCACCATCACCCAGCACCGGGGCCGGAGCGACAAGGTACTCGATGTCGAACATCCAAGCCGACCGCCTGACTACTCCCTTAGCTCGACGGAGAAGGTACTCGATGTCGAACATCCAAACTGACCGCATGACTACTCCCTTAGCTCAGGTGGGGCGGGATGGTCCCAGCCCTCGGGATGATGTCGCCAATGTCGTCCCGGATGATGTCCCCCCCGTCACCCTCACCGGGCCTCTCGTGCGCCGACCCGGCGGCGAGTCCGCGCAGTGCCGATGACACGTCCGTCATCCTGTCCCGTAGCGGGTCGATGTCTTCATTCCGGACTCGGAACGTCTTCACTCCGGACCCGTCTGTCAGCTCGGTGCTGATCGTCGCGCCGCCACAGAATCCGCTGTCGAAATCGATGGCGACGAGCTTCGAGCGGAATCGCTGCCGGTCCTCGTCGGGAGAGAACCCGTCGTTACCGAACTCGGGGTCGTCGACGAATCCCTCAGGTTCGAGTTCGACCCAGCTGCGAGGATGCTGGGTCAGGGCTGCGCGCAGGGCGTCCCGGTAGGTGTTGTGGAGCCCTGGGGTGCGCCAGTCGGCGTCCCCGGCAATGATCCACGTCCCGGTCTCATCGGATTCGGTGGCGTGTGGTCCAACAATCATGGTGTCCTCCGCGTCATCGTCGTCATCGTCCCGACGTCCACATACTGTCACGTGCGGCTGTCATTGTCAATGCGGAATACACGCCCCCACGTCATCCCTGCGAGCACGGCCCCAGCCGCTCACCGTCGAGAGTCGTCACACCTTCCCCCAGGTGCGCATCGCGGCTGATCTGACTTCCATGCGAGAGGATCACGTTCCGCTCGACGTCCGAACCGGAGCCGACGAATGATCCACTACCGATGAGGGCGTTCCTCCCTATCGTGACCCTTTCTCCGATCTGGACGGCGATCCCGACGACAACGGCGTCATGGATATGCGTCGCGTCTCCGACTCGGAGCCCATGCCCGAGGTCCGTGTGGCCACCATCGATGACGACGTCATCACCGATCTCGGAGCCGATCCCGAGGCTCGCGCCGATGCGCGACCTTGCCCCGATCTTCACCCCGAACCCGATCTTGACGTCATCCTCGATCTTGGTGTCTTCCCCGACGTCAGATCCAGCGAAGATCACCGCACGCCTGCCCACCTCGACCCCGGGGCCGATCTTTACCCAAGGGCCTACGGTGGCCGTCTCGTCGATAGTGGCCGTCTCGTTGATGGTGGCCGTCTTGTCGATGCCCATTGACTTCCTCCTTGTCAGAATCCGTTGTCTCCGCGGTCCCGCCGGTCCGTCTACCCGTCGCTGGCGGCCGCAGGCGACGAATGACGACGTGCTCGTGCTCAGGGAGAGCAGAGCTCGGGATCGGCGGCTCTCCGACGCTGCCTGAGGGCCGCCTTGACGTAGTCCGGCACCGGCACGCCCTTGCCGGCGCACTCCGGGCAGCAGATGACACGGTGGGTCGGGTGGTCAGGGCACATCGCCTGAGGACCGGGAGCCGGGTGGGCCGCTGTGTGCCGATCTGACGGCCTCAAATCGCGAAGCCATGCCACCACAGCACCACCGTGGCACGAACCCCAGGACCGGGAACCTACGGCGGCGGAAATGGTCCCTGGGGTCCACCCGTCGGCTATCAGCCGCTCACACTCCCGGATGATGACTCCCCGGTTCAGGGACCGGCCCACGTCACCGACACCCTCGACAACCGCCTCAGCGAGGAGGGCAGTGGTTCCCCTGTGCCCGGCCTCAGTCGGGTTCTGGGTTGCGGGGTTTCCCGTTGATCCTTCCACCACCACCGTTGCCTCGTCTTGGGGTGCGGTGGGGCCGGTGGGCTGGGGGGCTTGGGGGGTGGATGGTTCTACGGATGGTTCTAAGGATGGTTCGGGGGATGCTGGCATCCTCCCCCCCCCGGATGCTGGCATCCTCCCCCCCCGGATGCTGGCATCCCCCCCTGTTCAGGTGTCCGATGCTGCGACGTCCCATCGCAGCCGGCCGGACACCGGACGAGGATTTCATACCGGTTCGGACGCTCATGCTCAGCGGTCCGGCGAGTCCCGCCATCGCCCAGGTGAGTCCGGATCTCGCCGGCAGTCTCCAGGCGGCGCAGGGCCGCGCGGACGTTCCGGGGATCGACGTTCGCGTACTTGGCCAGCGTCGCGATGGTCGGCCAGGACCCGCCGTCGCCGTCGTGGTTGGCGATCCCGAGGAGGACGACCTTGTCGGTGCCTCTGGACCGTGAGTGGTGCAGGACGATCGCCAGTGCCTCGACGCTCATGCCGGGCCTCTCCGCCCGGTCTCAGCATCCGACCGGACCGGGAGTGTGCCTCGACCGATCCGGGATGCGCGGGTACTATGGTTCATGTCAGCTCCGATCTGACCATGGCCCGGATCCCCTACCAGGGATGCCGGGCCTCCACTTTTTGTCTTGTGCTGTAACCATACTCTGTGGTCTCGTTCGCTGGCCGCAAGGAACGGCATCGAATATCTACAGCTCAGGTCGGGGTCACCTATCACCCCAGGTCCTCGATCTTCACCTGCCCCGACCCGTTGGACAAGGACAAGATCCTCCGTGCGATCGCTGGCATCGATCCTGCGGCGGTGATCACCGCCTGACACCAGCAACGCACGCAGGGAGCCCCCGATCTCGCTATGAGATCAGGGGCTCCCTACGTCTTGTCAGATCTTCGTCCGGCGCTTCCGGGGTTGAGTCTTCCTATCGTCGAGGCCCCACCAGCCGCACCCCGGCCGTGATCTCCGCCAGGCCAGTACGTCTGAACGCCGGTACAGGTACCGGTGCAGATCAGGGGACCATGTCCTCGGGCACGGCGTGCACGCGGCAGTGTCCCGGAGGGCTGCCCGCGTGAAAACCGGGCGCGTCATCCTGAGAAGATCCGCCGCCTGCTGCGAGGTCAGCCAAACATCATCACCGGTCATGGTGTCATCGTCTCGTTCCATGTCTCGTTCCATTCCTTCACCTCCTCCCACCGGTAACGGAGTTCACAGCCGACCCGGACAGACGGCAGCGGCCTTACCGTCCTGTTGGCCCACCGCCAGACGGTGACTGGTGAGACCCCGAGGGCGCGTGCTACTGCTCCGACCCTCAAAAGGTCACCCCCCGCGTCAGCGGGGGGTCTGGTTGCTCCCATCGGGGGTTCTCCTTCCTCGCCGAGTCTCCCACGTCCACGCAACGCTTGCAATACTTGCAATACTTGTGACATGGTGAGTGTCACACGGGCACGACACGAAAGGGCAGAAATGACAGTGCAACTAGAGCGCCTCGTAACAGAGGCCACAACGGCGGCCGTCGCCGTGTACGCCCTACGAACGGGAGACGTGGCCGCTACCTGGGGAGCCCTCGGCGCGTCCGGTGCCCTCGTTCTCTGGGCCGACGCCGACGGCCTCCCCGGACGGTCCCTCACGACCGTCCTCCTGATGATCGTCTTCGTGGGGGTTGCCCTGGACCTTCAGGGGATCTCGCCCCTCGGAGGCCCCATCACCTGGGCCCTCGCGGCCCTCGCCCTCGCGACCTGCGCGTCCTGGCTGCGGGCCACGAGACGCACAGGACGCAGGGAGGAGGCCCAGTGAGCTGGGCCAGGTATGACCTGGTCCTGCGAATGAAGGACCACAGGCCATCCCGGACCCGTGTCGGATCGGGTCGGCTCGACGAGAAGGACGCGAAGGCCCTCGCAGCTGCCTTCGAGTCGATGCTCCACCCGGGCGACAACCCGGCCGAGTGGAAACTCGAAGTCCGCAAGCAGGACGCGAAGTACGCGGGTAACGGGACCGTCGTCGCCCGGTACGAGGGCTGAGCAGTGGCCTACCGGCAGAAGACAGCCGCCGACCGAGAGCTGAACGAGGCTCTCCGACGGCTCAGGGCCACAGCGGTCGGGCTCGACAGGCTCGACGGGACCACAGAACCCGGTGACTGTCTCCGCCGTGAGGCAGCGGCCCTCATCAAGGGTCTGGTGAAGGCCAGACTCCGCGGGACCGGGACCTGAACGGAAAACGGAAACGGAAAACCTACGGAACGTTTTTCGGGGCCAAGGTACGTAGGCGTGTACGTGCGCGTGCACGCACGCGTGTACAAGGCCCGCCGACTGATGTCAATGAAGGGAGGAATGATGAGCGGTGCAGCAGCGGACGGCGCGGCCATCACGGCAGCAGTAGTGATGATCGTGATCGTCTTTGGCCTTGATTCTCTCAAGGTCAAAATCAGGCTGGTCGATAAGTACCAGCTTGACAAGATTCTCGGTCTGATCCTGATGGTCGCTGCGGGGGCAACACTCGCGATGACGCCTGTGATGGGCGTTTTCGTGTGGGCGGTGGGGATCGTCGAAGGAATGGCCGGTTTCGCGGTCGGCGCCATTTTCGGCGCGTTGAACTCCGTAGCCGGGTCGCTGTCGCCGGGGGCGCCAAAATTCCCGACATCGGACGGGTTCAACGCGAGCGCCGGTCATGGCCTGGTCGTGGCAGGGGCCTCGCTGCTCCTGCTGCGCCTGGCCTGTGGTGCCCTGCCTAAGGTGTCGGAGCGCCGCCTGGCGTGGAGTGACGTGCACCTGGCGGTGCTGGTGCCCCTGTTGTTGACGGTGTGTCTGTCGTCGCTGGGGCAGGCGCTTGAGGGCCCGGTGCAGTGGGCCCACGGCACTGTTGGCGGCTGGTTCGAGCAGCAGATCACGGAGGTGCCGTGATCATGGAACTGTTCCTGCTGTTCATCCTTTTCGAGGTGGCGTCGGGCGGGTGCCTCACGGCGTCCGTGACTGGTGCCACGGCAGGTGCCGCAGCAGGTGCCGCGAAGGGCGGCAAGGCGGCTGTGGCACCGCGCCGCAAGTCACTGCGGCAGCGCCTCACGAAGTCCCGTAAGGGGCGTGCGTTGATAGCTGCTGGTGGTGCAGCGTCCCTGGTGGGGACAGGGATCGCTGGTGCCGCGAGAGGTGCCGCAGGAGGTGCCGCACGCGGGTTCACGGCAGCGCATCGGGTGCGCCGTGAGCGGGTGCCGTCGCCTGCCGCGATCGCGGTCCGGAAGGTCCGCGAGCGCCGTGGCGGCACTGCCGCGGCTGGTGACGTGGACGCTGCCACGGCACCAGGGAAGGCCAGTGCCACGGCACCTAGCGGCACTGACACTGGTGCCGCCGCGGCACCGCCCGAAAGCACTACCGCGGCACCAGGCGATGGTGCCGCGGGCTCTTCCACGGCACTGTCCCGTGATGCCGTGCGGTGCCCGCGGTGCGGTGCCGTGACGCTGCTGGCCGTGGACGGCAGAACCATCTGCCGCCAGTGCAGAGCCTTCGTCGATAGCACCGCGCCTGGTGCCGCCGCTGCCGTTCTCACGTCCTGCGCGAAGTGCGGCAGGGAATGCCTCGAACGGCAGGACGGGGAGCCTTCCCTGTGCGCTGCCTGCGCCGTCGTCGGGGCGGGGCAGTACCAGGGCACGACCCCGGGCCGGTGCACGGCCTGCGGGTGCCGGACTGTCGTGCAGGACGGTCGGGTCCGCTGCCCGTCCTGCGGCACCGGGATGACCAGCATCAACGGTGACGGTGCGCACCCGACGTCGGAGGACTGCGGGTGTGACGGGTGCACGGCTGCCGTTGCTGCCTCGCAGCAGAAGGACAGCACCAACGCTGGGGCGACCGCCCCAGCCGAGACGAGCAAGAAAACCGAGGGAGACACCATGAGCGAGAACACCACGAACGTGTCCGCTGAGGACGCGGGGATCACCCCGTACCTCGCGGCCTGGGACCAGGCTGCGGGCACCGGCCTGGAAGCGATCATCGCGCAGGTTGCGGGGACGGCGGCAGCCCTGTCGGCGGCTGTGGAGGCCAACTCCCGGCACGACGTCGGCGGCGGCGCAGACGCCATCGGAGCACTCCAACACGCCGTGTCCGCTCTTGACAACGCGCAGGAGCAGCTCCTGGCCCACGCCGCGATGCTGCACGGCCAGTGGGACCAGGCGACCGAGGCGTTGTCCGGGGTCACCGCGGACTCGGCGCAGGAGCTGTTGGGCCAGCGCTGAGGATCGGACCGGGCGGGCGCCGAGGAGATGCGGCGCCCGCCCCCCTATTTGAGAGGACACCATCATGGGCAGGATGAGGACTCCGGGGCCGCTGCGTCCCGCCGTGGGGGTCGTGCGGCTGGTGCGGCGCCGGAAGCGCCGTGCCACTCAGAAGGCTGCCGAGCAGCGGAACGCCGACCGGCAGCAGGCCAGGGACCTTGCGGTTCTCGCTGCCCTCGCGCAACAGTCCGGGGCCAGCATCGACCTGGGGGCCCTCTCGGGGAAGATCCCTACCGGTAAGCCTGCCTGGCATCGTGCCTACCTGCAGGCTGGTGGGCACCGGGCCATCGGGTCCGTGTGGGCAGTCGCTCTGGGGCTCGACGTGACCTGGCTGGGCGTCCACTACCTGCCCGGGGGGTGGATGGTGGGGGTCGGGAAAGCCCTCGTTGCCCTGGCGTGGATGGTAGGGGCTGTCCTGTGGCTGGGAAGTCTCGGCGGAGGGGCGAACCGCCGCATCGCGTCGTCCGGGGTTGTCCTGTTGTCGGCCGTCTGGGTGGGTCTCCCAGCCGGGCCGGTGGAGCTCCCCGCCCGATGGATGACGCTGGTCCTGGTCGCGGTCGTGGCGTCCGTGGCGAGGGGCTGGCATTTCCGGGCCCGCCCGGTCACGGAAGAGACCAGGGCAGCGCGGAAGCCGCGCCAGACAGACCAGGCCCGGACCTGGGATGAGTACCTGGGGGCCGAGAAGAAAGCAATCGCCGGGACCCGCCTGGAGGGTGTCGAGGTCAAGGACACGTCGTGGTCGGCGACGGTTGTGTGCCCGAGGGACTCTCAGGGCGCGCAGCTCGTCGTTAGTGCCCGGGAGCGCATCGCCACGGCTTTCGGGGTGTCGCCGCTGTGGGTCGAGGTCATCCGGACCTCGGACAACTCGCGGCCTCGGGTCGTCGTGACGACAGAGGCGACCCTCGCGGAGTCCCGGCCGTGGACTCCTGCCGGGGTGACGGCGACGACGGTCGAGGTCGGGACCCGCCCGGACGGCACCCGGGTGGTCGCTGAAGTGCAGCGCCCGGAATCCGGGGTCCGCCACTGGTGGTTCACCGGCGGGTCCGGGTCGGGGAAGACAGCGGCGGTGATCGGGACGGTGGGGCGGATCATGCAGCCGCACGTGCCGGCACTGGAGGCCACAGGTGAGAAGGTCGGGTGGGTCGTCCTTGACCTCGTGGACCTGGGTGAGACCTCGCTCCCCGCCCTCGCGGATGACCGGGTGAGGTTCCGGTTCGGGACGACGGTCGAGGACTGCCGGCTCGCGCTCCAGCGGGCTGTCGCGGTGATGGAGTCCCGGCAGCACGCTATGCGGTCTATGCGGATCGTGGACCGGGGGGTGGAGCGTGTCGGTGTCTCGACGCTCCAGGTGGGCCCCGAGTACCCCCTGTACCTCCTCCTGATCGAGGAGGCTACGGGGATCATCGGGGACAAACAGTCGATGCTGCTTGCGCAGCAGGTCGCGAAGTTAGGCAGAAAGTACGGCGTGTCCCTGGCCTGGGTTACCCAGACCAGCAGCCTCAACGAGGCTTTCGGGCCGAACGGCGGCGAGGCCGTCCGCATGAATATTCAGGCCAACGGGTCGGTGTGGGCCGGATGGTCGAACCGCGGGTCCGGGCAGATGGCTTTCGGTGGCGGTGTTCAGATCAATCTCGCCGAGATCCCGAAGGGCCAGCCGGGAACGGGCCTGTGGGTCACTCAGGGCGGGGACCGGTGCGGGGTGTCCCGAACGGACTGGATCGATGATTCACAGGGCCGCCCCGACAGCGTGCCGTCGATGTGGCAGGTCGCGGACACGATCGTTCCCGGGGGCCTCGAAGCGGCGGCGTTGGTGGCCGTCGAGGAGGTCGAGGCCGCCGCTGTTCAGGGGAGCGGGGAAGGCGGGGAGGTCCCGGCGGTCCGGCTGGTGGAGGCGTCGTCCTCGGTGGGTGACCGGCGAGCGCTGGTCGCAGGGATCGTCGAGGATCTGGCCGCGGAAGGCCCGGTTAGGACATCCGAGGTGATGGTCGAGTTCTTGGCCCGTACTGGGGACGCCGGGCTGCAACCAACGGACCCCGAATGGGGAAAGATTTACGACCGTGTTCTGAAGGATCTCGGGCAAGTCGCCGCGAAAACCTCTCGCGGCCAGTGGGAAAGGAAAGCAGCATGAGCGCGACCACGATCGCCGTGCAGGCTGCGCGGCCCCCGGTGTGGGGGTGGATCTCCGCGGGGGACCGTGCCCTCGTCCTGGGGGCGTCCCTCGGCTCCTTCGTCCACGTCCACGACGCGATGGGTCTGTACGGCCAAGCGGGTTTTTTCGCGTGGCTCGCCGCCGGGGTAATCGAACTCGGGGGGATCCTCGGGATCCTCCTGCTCTCCCAGGCGACGCGGATCAGCGGCGCCCTGCCTACGGGGATCATCGTGGTCACGGCCTGCCAGGGCATTAGTCTCTGGGCGAATCAGGCCATGGTCACGGCGTCGGCGACGGCCGGGCAGGAACTCAACGCCCGGATTTCCGGGGTCGTGTTCCCGGCTGTCGTGGTGCTGGGTCTCGGCCTGGAGCTGGTGATGCAACGGCACCATGAGCAGGAGGCACGGTCTGCCCGAGAGGCAGAGGCGAGGGCTGAGGCCGCTGCCCGGGCCGCTCAGGAACGCGAGCAGAAGGAAGCCGAGCGTCGCGTCGTCGAGGCCCGGGAGACTGCCGAGGCCAAAGCCCGTGAGGCCAAGAAAGCTGAGGATCCGGCAACTGCCGTAGGGAAGCGACCGGCCCAGCGGCGCGCGAAGGCCCCGGCCCCGGCGGCTGCCCAGGGCCGGAGTATCCCTGTGCTAGAGGACGCGGTCACGGCTGCTCTGAACGCAGGAGTGGATACGTCGAAGGCCGGATGGTATGTGCCATTGTCCCGTGACCTGGGGGGGTCACGGTCCTGGTGGAAGGAACGCGTTGCGCCTGAGCTGGCAGCTCAGGCTGGAGTCGTGAGGGTGACGTCATGAGCGTCCGTGAGAATCTCCCGTCGAGGGCTATCGCTGTGGGCGTTGCGGCGGCGTCTGTGTTGAGGTGCGGTGAGCTACTGGGAGGAGGTCCCCTGTCGGGGGTACTCCCCCTGGTGGCTGGCGCGCTGTTCGCTGCGGCTGGCGTCCTGGGGGTCTCGGCGATGGTGTCCGCGGTGAGAGGCACTGCCTCTGCCAGCTATGCCTTGTACGGCTTGGGAGCCCTGATCATGTGGGTCGAGGAAAGGGATGTTCCGTGGACGTTCTGATGAAGTCGGTCTCGGTGGGGATCGCGAATTTCCTGTTTGGGCTGGTGCTGACGACGTGTCTGGTGGTTGGGGTGGTGACGTTGCTGTCCCTGCTGGGGCTCGGAGTGACGACGTGCTCGACGGCTGTGATGGTGGCGTCGCTGAATCAGCCGTCGGAGGTCCACATACGGGAGGTCCTGCGGGCGGCGGTTGTCCTGTCGCTGGTGGCGTCGGTGCTGACAGTGCTGACGTTGGTTACCGCCGTGGTGGTGGTTCTGTGAATAGGGCTACGCACCGGTTGGCTGGGGCGGTGGCAGGGCTCGGGGTGGGGCTGGTGGAGGGGTGGGAGCCTGGGCGGGCTGTCCTGGGGGTCGGCCTGTCGGTCCTCGTGTCGGGGGGCGTGCTGTCGCCGGATATGGATCAGTACGGGTGGTGGAGGTTCCTGGACCGGTGGGTCCCGGACGAGGTGCTGGGTCGGGGCGGGCCGCTACAGCACCGGGGGATCACGCATTGGTGGGGGCTGCCGGTGCTGGTCCTGGTGTGGCTGGTGGTGGTGGGCCCGGGTCTGCTGTGGCCTGTCTTGGCGCTGCTCGCCGGCTGGGGGTCTCACCTGGTGGGGGATCTTCTCTATGGGGCGGAGAGCCCGGGGCGTGGGCCGGGTATTCCGATGGGGTTGTGGTGGGGGCATAGGGGTGTGGGGTGGCATTCGGGTGGGCGGGGTGAGGTGTGGGTGGCGAGGCCGGTGCTGGTGGTGCTGGTGCTGGGGTTGTTGGCGTTGTCGTGTTGACACAACCCACTACATGTGACAGTATGTGGATGTCAGCAAGCGTTGAGAGGACATCATGAAACTCCACAACGGGCCCCGCCAGACAACGGCAGAGGCAGCAGCAACCCACCTCGGAATCGACGTCAACGAAGGCGAAAAATTCTACGCCTGGGTCAACCCCGCGGACCTTGACCGGAAGGCCATCTGGGCAAACTTCAAGGGATTGCCCCACCCTGACGAGGAGCTCGTCCTCGTCGCGATCCCGGTCTTCCCCCGCTCCGCCGCCATCCGGAGCGGACGCGGCGTAGGGAACATCCCCTGCTTGCGGGTCCCGCGCGAGAAAGTCGAGAAGATCGGAACGTTCACGATCTCCGAGGTCGTGAAGTCAGGAGCCCTAGCCCGGGTCTCCCTCAGAGGACTCAACCTCCAGGACTGGTCCGCAGCGCGCTACTGGGACAAGCGGACCTGGGACCTGTCCGGATGGTTTCTCGAAAGGGCCAGCCTCCCCGAGGCAGGACTCTCCGGGATCCCCATGATCAGGATCAACCTGGCGCGAGCGAACCTCACCGGCGCCTCCCTGAACACGGCAAACATGACAGCAGCAACACTCCGCCGGGCGAACCTGACCGGGGCCAAGCTCCGGGGATCCAACCTCACCGGCGCCGATCTGAGCGGCGCAGACCTGGCCAAGACCGATTTCCTGAACGCGAATCTGACCGGGGCCGATCTCCGATCCGCCAAGAACATCGGAGACGCGAGAGTCTCTGGAGCGAAGATCACCGGAGCGCTCATGGACGAGGGCATCCGAGAGATCCTGCTCAGCAACGGCGCGACCGAGTAAACAACCCCACCAGCCAGAGACCAGAGAGAGGAAACCCATGAACACCACACCGGGCCCCTACGCCACCACTCGTGAGGACGGCGTCATCGTCATCGCTGATGACGCCGACTGGACCGTCCCCGGGATCCACAACCGGTACCGGGCCGCCCTTCAGTCGGCCCTGACACGGCACGTCTGGAACTGGCAAGCGGATGGTGATGGGGGGCTGGTATCTCGTTCTGGGTGTTGGTCTCCCCGGTACGTCTGGCTCCGACAGGGAGTAGTTGCCGTTTCCTCCAAGGAGGACCCGGACTGTGTGACAGAATTCGCTATCCGTAAGTCCGAGATCGAGGCGCTGGACACCCGAGTCGAACAGATACGGCGCGCCCTCGAAGGGCTCGCCGACAACACCGCCACCGAGATCAACGGTGGAGGGGAACCGGTCAGGTCCGACGAGTACGGAGACGTCAAGCTGGACTCCGGGGAGGTCATCCCCGGTGACGGGACGTGCCCCAGTCACCTCTCAGACAAGAACTGGCCGAGGGACCTCCGGGCCCTCTCCGAGGAAAAGAGTTTCCTGGAGGAATTGGTGAGCCTCATCCCGGGGAACCTCATCCCGGGCCTGACCGCAAGGGCCGAGGCGATGCGCGCCTCGACGGCCGCCCTGGCCGAGAATCTCACCGGAATCTACCAGGAGCACCTCAGGCGCGGCCTGACCGCGACGGAAGAGACTGCCATTCGGGAAACCCCGGTGGCTGGCCATGAGCCCTGGGAAGTAGAGCTGACCGGGATCTGTGAGCTCGACGACGAGGAAACCGAACTCGCGACGCGCAAGATAATGCGTGACCGGGTAGAGGCCCTGAGGAAACGCTGCACTCCGCGCCTCACGAATGAGGAAGTTCGGCTCTACGAGGGGACCCTGAACCTGGCGTTTCCCCTGGTTGAGCAGGCCCTCGCGGTCTGTGAGGTGGACGTTCTGCGGCACCGGGATGGTGTCTGGGAGCTTGCCCGGCGCATGGTGGAGCCGGGGGAGCTGCTCGGAGAACTGGACGACCTGGCCATGGCTCAGGTCATGCCGGTTCTGGCGCAGAAGCTGGTGTACCGGGCCATTTGGCTCGGGGTGATTGACTGGTTTCCGTCAGATCCCTGCCCTGAGGGAAACGTCTGATCCGTCGTCTGTGGCCGTGCCCGACGGGTAAACGTCGCCGGCGGCCGGAGGTTGGGTCCCTGCCCTGAGGGGTGGGGGCTCTTCCTCTTTGGCGGCGCTAACGTTGACACACGCCACAAGACGTGACACTATCTAGGCATCACATCTGAGAGGAAGCCCATGAAAACATTCGCCAGGGCCGCAGCCCAGTCCCTCAACCTCGGCCCCGCCCCCCACGGATCCGTCTACGCCGTCATCCACTGCGGCGGTGACCGAATCCCCAGCGGGGAACTCGGACGCACGCCACTCCCCCCCACCGGGGGAACCTACCCCGGGTTGCTCTGCGCCCAGAGGGATTTCGACTACAGCTGGAGTATCGGCACACCGCTGGCAGTCCTCGTCGTACCGCTGGCCAGCCCCTTCGCACCACTCGCCGATCACATGCCCGAGGAGAACATCGAGGAGAACATCGAGAAGAACATCCGGGTCGGCCGGTTCTTGTTCCTGTCCGCCGAGGTCGTCGGAGAGGTCACTTTCCACGGCGTCGCGCACTGGGGCAGCCTGGCCAACACCTACTTGACCGGTCTCATCCTGTCGGGCCTCGACCTGTCGGGCCTCGACCTGTCAGGCGCGGACCTTAGCTCGGCCAACCTCAACCGCGCGAACCTGTCCGACGCTGACCTGTCCGACGCGAACCTGTCCGGCGCGGACCTCACCGACGCAGACCTCACCGGCGCGAACCTGACCGAGGCGAACCTCACCGGCGCGGATCTGACCGACGCGATCCTGTCCGGCGTGGACCTCACCGACGCAGACCTGACAGGAGTGATCCTGACCGGGGCGGACCTCGACGGCGTCGAGGGTCTTCCCCCCATCCTGAGCATCTGATCCAACTAACCCAGGAGGACACCATGGGCGCCCTGGACGCCATGAGCATCAGCGAGATCACCGGCATTCTGGCCAACGATTATCACCGGCCGCTGCGGGCCCTCGTCATCACCCAGGGACCCCCCGGGTGCGGGAAAACCACGTGGGCATCCCGCTACGTGGACGAGATCAACAGCACGTATAAGGAAATGGAAACGAGGGCCTTCAAGGGGCCCTCACGGGACGACCTCCGTGCTCTGCGCGGATACCCGCCCCTGGGGAACACTCAGCAGGAAAGCAAGGTGTCCCAGATCCAGAGAAAGGCCATCAGGGGACACTTCAGCTCGTCCTGTAGCAGAAACACTATCGTCGTCATTGACGATACGAACGTCTCCACGATGGCCCTGCACAACATGAAAATCATCGCCGAGGAGAACAACGCTTTCCTCGTGATCAAGAGATTCGAGGTCCCCCGCGAGGAATGTCTTAGGCGTTGCCGGGATCGCGGGTATCGCCCGATCTCGGCCTCGGTCTGGGATCTGATCGATTCTCGTCTTGCCGGGCTGGACAACGCCATGATCGCTGAGGCTGTCGTAACAGGTACGAAGATTCAGCTTCCGGTCGTTCTCCGGGCCCTGGACCGCGCCGGGATCGGGGTCACCGGGCCGTCCCCGGAGAAAGCCCTTGAGGTGCTGCTCTCCCTCGGCTACGGCCAGGAGGATCTCATCGAATGGTTCAACGAGCCCTGTGTTGATGACCGGGACAGCTTCGAGGAGTTCTTGTTTCTCAGGATCGGGATTGAGAGGGCACGTAAGGCCCTGGGGGCAGCACTGCCGATGGTCTCGCCGCCGTCCTGGTTCGTGGAAGCGCACCAGCGCGCACAGGCGGCTGAAGGTGATTCGGTCAGGGACGCGAGCCTTCGCGGCGTCATCAAGTGGTTCATCCCTTCGTGCCTGGAGGAGGCACGAACAGCCGTCGTCAGGATGGCGTTCGGTCTCCGGCCTGAAGTCCAGGGGCTTCGTGAGAAGCTCGACGGCTCAGAGACCGCGTGGGGGCAGCTGTGGGGACGGCCTCTCCGAGGGGCGGAGGATGACCGTCTAGCGGTTTTCGCGGTGATGGTCGTCGCAAGCGCGGAGGGTGATGCCGTCGCGTTCCGACGGAGGGTCGCGGTGGCAGCCCGGATGATCCCTCACAAGGTTGTGAGGGGCGAGGGGACGCTGCCGTCGGCCTACTGGACGTATACGTCCAGCACCTTTTCTCCTCGGGTCTTCAGCAAGGTCGGGTCTGTGGCGGCGTGGGTCCCGCCGTGCGCTGAGGCCCTGGCCTCAGTGATCGGATGGTGATTTCTGGGTGGGCCGGTGACACTACGGTGTCACCGGCCCACACACTACCCACAGCGCATCTCAGGGATGTACTGTGACGGGAGTGAAACTCTTAACGGCGCAGCAGGTCGTCGATCACCTGGAACGTCACTACGGCAGGAAAGCCCTGCCCCGCACGTGGCGGTCCTACGTCTACCGGGGAACAGCGCCACCACCCGACGCGTACGCCACAGTCCGCGGCCTGCTGCTGGACTGGCAATCCCAAGACCTCGGCCCACGACCTACCCCCCTCTGGAGGATAGACACCGTGGACCGGTGGGCCTCGACCCGAGAGAACACCGAGAGGACACCATGAAAACGATCCAAGTCCTACACCGGCTTCTGCCGGTACCCCGCGCCGAAACCAGCACCACAGCTATCACAGCGGGCGACAGCCCGCCCCTGGCAGCCGGCCTCGCCGAGCTGTACGTGTGCGCGGTCCGCCGCGACTCCCACGCGCAAGCAGCAGCCGGACGGGTCCTGGCGGAGATTTCCCAGTCCGGGACCCCGGAAGGCTCCTGGCTCTGGGAGCAGGTCCGAGCCGGTGTCACCAGCGACCTCGCCCGCCGCATCGCCGAGGGGAGGACCTCATGACAGCACCCGGGCTCCGGACCTTGACCTGCCCCGCCGCCGTCAATGCGACGGCGGGCCTGGTCCTCGCTGCCTCAGGCTCGACCCTCATCGGCGGAGTCTGGGACCAGAATCTTTCCGTCAGACCGCAGTTGCGGTTCACGCCAGCCGGGGGCGTTTCCGAGGCGCGGCTCCTGGTTCTCGCCGCCGGAGCAGAAACAGCACACCATGACGTGCTCCTCCAGACCGTTGCTGGCCCCGTCGGGGTCGTCTTCGACGATGTCAGCAGCCGCGGTGACGCTCTGGCCGTGACGTCCAAGACCCTGGAGGAATGGAAGGCCGCGAGCGCTGCCTGTGAGGCCCTGGAAGCCGCCGGTCTGCTCTCCTGGGTCGCCCGGGTGGCTTTCGGGAGTGATTCCCGCGGCTGGGGGTGGCCTGGTCGCGCTGACGTCTCCCTCACGGTGGAGACGACCGACGGAGATGGTATCCGTGAGCGCGCCATAGAGGCCCTTACCGGGGCTGTCGGGGACTACCCGGAGGAAGACACCAGCGGGCACCACTGGCGTGTCGGTAACGTCCTGTTGCGGCTGGTGTGCCCATGAACGGCCGGGGCGTTTCCGTGAGGTCCTGCGGTGACCTGAACAGGGCTGCGGTGGCAGCGTTGAGCAGACGCGGTCAGGGGACGGCCTCCCAGGTCGCGAAAGACGCCGGTCTCACAGAGGGTGGGGCCCTCGTCCTGCTCCGGGCCCTGGTCAGTGACGGGCTGGCGACGGCCTCTCCGACGGCGATGGGGCCCGGCCCGTATGGCGCCGTGTTCGCCTGGGTAGGCGCGTCGTGACGCTGACCATCGTGGGCGTGGATCCCGGGGCGCGATGGACCGGTGTCATCGCGAGGCGGGGCCGTGATCTGTTGCACGGTGTCGTGGTCGAGAACACGGCCGGGGACCGGGTTCCGTACGCGGTAGCAGTGTGCGCGGAGATCCGGAACGGGATCGAGATCAGCGGCGGGAATGCCGTGGTCGCGGTGGAAGACGTAAGGGCTCCCTGCCCGCACGTGAACCGCCGGAACGGGAGAGCCTTGACGAACCCGGGGCCGATCATCGAGACCGGGGTCCTCCTCGGGTGGGTCCTAGCCACGTTCGAGGACGTCGTGGTCGTCCCACCGGGCGGGCACGGGTCGAACCCCCTCATCAGCTACCCGGGCGCCCTGGTCACGGCCAGCGAGCACGCTCACATGGTCCGCGCTAAGGCCCAGCTCAAACCAGCACCGCAAAACTCGACCCGGCGGCACCTACGGTCTGCCTGGGACATCGCGGGGACCCTCACCAGGGTCGGCCGCACACACCTAACGAGGAGGACACAGTGAGTTACTGGGTTGTGGATGTTGACGGGACTCTCGCAATCAGGTGCCCGGGGGGGCGTGGTCCCTACGAGGAGGACCGGGTGTGGGAAGACCTCCCTAACCTGCCAGTCATTGAGATTGTCCAGGCTCTCAGGGCGGCAGGGCACCTGATCATTATCGTGTCCGGGCGGCAGGACTCCTGTAAGGAAGAAACTGAGGCGTGGCTGGCGAGACACAGAGTGCAATACAACTCGGTATACATGCGGAAGGCCGGAGACCGTAGGCATGACTACGAGGTGAAGGGGGAGATCCTAGAAAAGATCTTCCGGGATCACCCGCTGATCGGTGACCCGCAGGACAACCTGCGAGTCCTGGATGACCGTGATCAATGCGTACGGCTGTGGCGCGACTGTGGCCTGTTCTGCGCTCAGGTCGCGCCGGGGGACTTCTGATGCCGGGGGAATTCGCGGCAGTGTTCGTGGCCCTGTGGGTCGGGCACCAGGTTGGCGACCACTGGGCCCAGACCGGTCCTCAAGTGATGAAGAAAGGGCTACCGGGGTGGGTCGGGCGGTTGGCGTGCAGCAGGCACGTCCTGTCTCTGACGCTGGTGAAGGGTGTCGCGCTGGTCGCGGTCTCCGTTGCCACTGGGTGGCGTCCTGGCCTGGTGGGGCTGGTGGCTGGTCTGAGCATCGACGCCGTATCCCACTGGTGGGCTGACCGGCGCAGCACGCTGCGGTGGCTGGCCGCTGTCATGGGTAAGGGGCGGTTCTCCAGGCTGGGGGACCCTATCGCTGCCCCGTGCGGTACTGGGGCCTATGCCCTTGACCAGAGCTGGCACGGATTGTGGATGTTCCTGGCAGCCCTCATCATCAGCTAGCTGTCGCCCGCGGCCGTACTCGACAGGTCCGCGCCTGGCCCCAGGGTGGGGCCTGCACGGTGCAACAGGAGCGGCCCCACTCCCCGTGACGGGGGGAGTGGGGCCGTTTCTCATCCCGTCCAGGTGAGTGCCCAGGCGCTCGGGCACTCACCTGCCCGCCCCGGATCCTATCGGTGCTGGGCTTGGACCCTTCGTGATCGTGCGCGTGCCTCGTGGAGGTCTACTGCTGCCGACGGCTGGTCCAGGGGCAGGACACCGGTGATATCGAGGCCGGTCAGGTCAGTGCCCGGCTGGAGGTCCTCCCAGCACCGGGGGCACCATCCCTGCGCCTGGTGGTCAGGCTCATGTGCTGCCCAGGTGAGGACGGTTACGGGGCCTAGGATTCCCCGGCACCGCTGGCAGGTCAACCACTGGCCTCGGCTGTCCCAAGAGATCCGCGCGGCTTCTGCTGTGGTGATGGGCCGGGGCGGTTCCAGGTGTCTTGCGCCGTTGTTCCACCAGAGCAGTCCGGTCTCGGTGTGTTCCGGACAGAGGACGTCCGGTGAGGGGTAGGGGGACTCTGCTTCGATGGTGGCTATGGTCTGCGCGTCGCAGCCGGGGTGGGTGCAGGTGGCGTGCTGGGTGGGGCCGTTGGCGTGGCGTGCTGCGGGGTTGGTTGTCCAGTCCCGGAGGGCATCTGTGAGCGCGAGCCAGAGACGGGCGTACATGGATCTACTAGTAGCAGACCGTAGGCCCTGCCCCGGGATGCTGGGGCAGGGCCTACGGCGTGCTGGTTAGACGTGCTACTGCTTGGTGACGTCGAGGGCGATTTTTTCCAGGCTGACCGTGTCGAGGGCTTCGTTGATGATGGTGATGAGGTCGCTGTCAGCGGCCTGGTTGTCCTCGCTGGTGGTGAAGATCTCTTCCCAGGCGCAGAAGAAAATACCGTCCTTGGCGAGCTGCGCCTGGAGGGCTTCCCGGTAGGTGATGGTGATGGTTCTCCGTGCGTCGTCGGAGAGTCCGGGGAGGTCGGCGATGACTTCGTCAACGTAGCTGGTGAAGTCGTGGGTGGGGTAAAGCTCATCCCAGTTGCAGATCTCTCGGGTGGCGCCCATGGTGTCCTCCTCGTTTGCTGATGTCCATATAGCGTGGTGTGTGTCAACAGGGTAGGCAATACATCCCCTGCCTTGCTCAGCCGTCCGAGAGCTCCGGGCGGTGGCCCTCCTCGTAAGACGAGGTCCACTGGGCGCCGCAGGAGTCACATTCGAATAGGCCAGAGTCGAAGGTGATCTTCCCCTCGCAATCCAACGCCGGGCACAAATCTTCGTCATCCCAGTCGAGCGCTGGCACGACGCCGGGCCACATTACGAGTCCTTCACGGCGTCGCTGCCGACGCTGGGCCGCGGTCTGGTGAGTTCGTCGTCTCGGGTGGCGTTCATGGCGTCCTCCTGGCGTTCTGACAATTACCTGACATCCACATACTGTCACAACGTGGTGTGTGTGTCAACTCTGAACAACCAATCACCCCTCCGCCATGTCAACGAACCTCGAATAGTGCCCCTGGAACGCCACCGTCACCGTGTCCGTCGGCCCGTTCCGGTGCTTCGCCACGATCAGGTCCGCCTCCCCCGCCCGGGGGCTCTCCCGGTCGTAGGCATCCTCCCGGTGCAACAGGATCACCAGGTCAGCGTCCTGCTCGATAGCCCCCGACTCGCGGAGATCCGACAGCAACGGACGACGATCCGCCCGCTGCTCCGGACCCCGATTCAGCTGGCTCAACGCCACGACGGGTACCCCTAACTCTTTCGCGAGGAGCTTCAGAGTCCGAGAGAACTCGGAGACCTCCTGCTGCCGGCTCTCCACCCGGCGCCCTGACGTCATGAGCTGGAGATAGTCCACGATGATCAGCTTCAGGTCGTTCCGTTGCTTGAGCCTGCGGCATTTCGCGCGGATCTCTGGGAGCGACATGTTCGGGCTGTCGTCGATGAACAGTGGCGCGTCCTGGAGTTCAGCGATTTTTTCGGCGATCCGTATCCAGTCAGAATCCTCGACGGCCCCGGTACGAAGCTTCTGGAGCCCGACGCGGGCCTGCGCGGAGAGAAAACGCATGGTGACTTCCTGGGCGCTCATCTCCAGTGAGAACAGCACCGTGGTGAGCTTCGACATGGCGGCCGAGCGTGCGAAGTCGAGGGCGAGGGTCGATTTTCCGATTGCGGGACGGGCCGCGATCACGACCAGTTGCCCGGGGTGTAGCCCGTGGGTGAGCCGGTCAAGATCCGCAAATCCTGTCGGTATGCCCTGCATCGTCATATTATGGCATCCTGCCGCCTCGACGATGTCGATGACCTCCTCGACGAGCATCCCGAGGGGCCGACAGTCCGATGCCTGGTTGCGGGCCCCGGTGGCATCGTCAAGGGCAGCGTGGGCTGCCGTGACCGCTTCCTCAGCAGTCTCGGACGCTGCCCCGGACCGTCGGTGCCCGATCTGGAGGATCCGCGTCCCCGCCATGGTGAGAGCCCGGAGGGTTGCCGCCGTCCGGACGGCCTCGGCGTAGGACCGTGCCCCCGCCGTCGAGGGGACCTCAGCGATCAGCGTGTGGAGGTACGCCGGGCCGCCGATCTGGGTGATCTGCCCGGCGTTGACGAGCCGTGACGCCACGGTCACGGGGTCTGCTGGTTCGCCGGCCCCGTACAGGTCCAGAACCGTGTCATAGATGATCTCGTGTGCAGGGCGGTAAAAATCGTGTCCCCTAAGGACCTCAACGACGTCCGCGATGGCGTCCTTGGACAGCAGCATTGCTCCGAGGACAGAGCGTTCCGCAGGGTCGTCCTGGGGCGGGGTAGGGGTGTTGGTGTCGTCATAGGTGTCTGTCAGCTCAGTCAAGGTGTGTCCCTAATCCGGGCCGTCCGGGGTCCGGTCGGCGGGGGTGGTGTTAGGGGGGTCAGTGATTTATTCGGTTGCCACGTCCGGGCCTTACTGCGGCACGAGCACGGACGGTCTGGGCGGAGTAGAGCGCGAGGGACCCTCCACCGGCAGGAGAGGGGTTCCGGCGGTAGCGGAGGGCCCGAATGCCCAGGCGGCTGAGTGCTGTCCGTGCGGAGTTCTGGTTGATGCCGAGATAATCCGCGACTTGGCTTACCGTCCATTCTTCCACCATGGCTGCCTCGGCTTCTGTTCGTTGGTGTCCTGACAGAACCATGATGCCACATCCGTAGCGTTATCGCTCTGGACGTCCCGCAGCGGACCCGTCAGACGCTCAACGCACGCCCGACCAGAGCGAACCGGACCCGCAGGTCAGCAAGCTCACCAGCCACCGTTACAGCCATCTCCAGGCACCGCACAACCTCAGCCATCACCGCCACAGACGGCACCATCTCGCCCGCCTCACGAACACCACGCAAGGCCGCTTCCAGGGCCGCGACGAAATCGCTCGTGTCACGCTGCGGGCAGGCCGGGAGGCCCGAGTCCAGCCACTCGACCCGGGTCCGCCCACCGTGCCCATGACAGGCCAGCATGTCCTCCAGAGAGTCCCAGTGCGACAGCGAGGCACGCTCACCTTCCCACTGGAGCGTCACCCGTCCCGATGACCATTCCACGCCGTCCGCGATATGCCCCACCCCGGAGACACCGGAAACATCCTCGTCGCGGATCAGCCGGAAACGCATCGGCGACGCGACCTCCGCATACGACAGGGTCCGGACAACAGCATCGCAGGCCCTCACCACGAAACCGGCAGCATCTCTGCTGGGGTTACCGGTCTCAAGTTCTCCTCGGAGACGCTCAATAACACCTATGAGCGTCTGGAGTTCAACACTGGCCTTGGTCATCTCGTATTCCTCATCCTCAGGTCATTACGTAGCGCCGTTCGCCCGGCTTCCGGCAGGCATGGGGCCGGCACACAGGGCACGGTCTTGGGGAGTCCGGGGCCCAGGGCGCACGAGGGAGCCATCCGACGCCTGGCATGTCGGGGTCAGCCCCGCAATCCGGGTCCTCACAATCAGGCATGTCCATGCCCCTATGAAACATTATGTCGATTTTTTAAGCAACCTTCTTTGGGCTCGGTCTCTTGGGGTTGTCCCGCCCCAGATCCCGAAAACCTCACCAGACCGGAGGGCCCACTCTGCGCATTCCTCTATGACTGGGCAGCTATGGCAGATACGTAGCGCCTCCTGCTGGACGCCTAAGCCATCTCCGTAAAACGACTCACAATCCGTTCCGATACAGGCCGCCCGATCACGCCACTCCGCGAATATCTCAAGGCGATTCTCACGCAGAAACACCGCCTGCACGCCCGTAGGCGACACTCCTGTTCCCTTTCCCATCAGCAACGTTCACCGAAAAGTGGTGGTGCCCACAGAAAAATCCTGCGGGCACCACCACAGACCTTACCTTACTGCCGTCTCACCTTACGATCTTGACGACAGTCCTCCCGGGACCCGTGGTGCAGCCCGGAGACACGATCCTTACCTTGATGGCCTTCCATCCCTTGCCGGTGTTCAGGGTGAAGACGCGCACTGAGGTGATCATCTTGTGCTTGCCGTTCACCGACACCCAGTACCGGGCACCAGCAGAGGGCTGCCCCAACGTATAGATCTTGACCTTCCCATAGCCAGCCTGCGCAACGACGAGCGCCGTCATCCGGGTCGTGACCCTCACCATGACCGGCGCAGTGGCCTGCCCACCGGAACCGGCAACGAACGTGGTCGTCCGGGTCGCCGGGTAGGTCGCGGTCCAGGTCCCGCCGGTAGCAGTGACCGTCCAGGATCTCGGCGGGATACCGATGCCCTTCGCGGTGATGGTCACGGGCCCGTTCGGGGCGGTGCCGCTCAGGCTGATGGTCCGCCCGGCGAGCGCACCGGACGCGGTCAGTGACAGGGCAGTCGGCTCGGGGGTGGCCCCCACCGTGATCGACGGCGACATGGCCGTGACCGTGGCTGGCACTGTCAGGGACGTTCCGAGCCACTGCCCGGCCCCAGCCGGAGTGACACCAGGCAGGACAGCGGAGTACGCGCCGGTCCCGGGACTGTCAGCAGCCGCGAACCTCCCGGACCACGTGCCGTCAGCGCCAGTACTGATGCTGGCGACGTCGAGGACGCCGACGCCACCGGTGACGCCGGACAGCTCGACAGGGGTTCCCGGGACGGGGTTCCCGAACGCGTCGGCGACGCTCCCGGTGAGGACTCCGCTCTTCCCCTGCTCCAGGGTCGCCGCGGGGGCCGAGATCACATAAGGGTCAGTGGAGGCTGCCCCGGCTGGCGTGATCGTTGCCTGGGCGTCACCGGCCCGTACGGTGATCTTCGCCGGTCCGGTCTTCGTGAACACCACAGCGTTGAACCTGAGGTCAGAACCGACGTACTCAACGGTCTTGATCTCAGGGTGGTTGACTCCCTTGATCAGGGCGGTAGCGGCGTGGAGGCTATCCACGGCATTGTCACCGTCGAGGACCCACGTCCCCGGGGACGTGGTGACGTCCACGAGGGGGCACTCCAGGCGCACCGGCCCCGGCGCGCTCACCCGGGCCACGAGATCCACCGAATTCAGGTGATCGCGGTCCCCCAGGGGGTAGGTCTTCCCGCTCGGGCTGGCCTGGCCACCGAGGCGCATGACCTCGACGCTGTCCGGCTTCGCGGAGTGCAGCCACGCCACATCTGCGACCCCGGGGGAGCTGGTATTGGGGAAGGTCGGGGTGACCTTCACGGTTCCGCCGTTGTGGGGCGTGACGAGGGTGGCAGTCCCAAGGTCGAACGTGAACGCCTGCGACCCGTTGAACTTCACGGGCACCGCTGGGGACGGGGGCGTGACGGTGACGTTCCCGCCCTGGCCGGCAGCGTCGGCCCCACAGGGGCCGTTCTTAGCGGTGACATGGGTGTAGGCAGCAATGACGTCCCCGAGGACAGTCCCTCCTCGGAAGTCCCGCACGGTGGGCTGCGGCTCGAACTTGATGGTCCCGTCGAGGGTGACGGTTCCCATCGAGTCCTCGGGAGCGCGGAGCGTCACCGTCGGCACGAGGTCCGCGACCCGCATCGTCAGGAGCTGGGCAGCACGGTCGATCCCCTGATCGAATGCCGAATTCCCGTTCTCATCCGCGAAGACGCGGACCTTGTACTCACCCGCCGCGTCCGCAGCGAACGACCAGTAGACGTGAGTCGAACAGGAAGGACTCAGGGCCCCGGCGCCGGTCGGCGTCGTGGCGTGACGGGCCTTCAGGGTTCCGGGGCCGGACACGCGCTGGACACAGATCTTGTTCCCGTCACTGCCACCGATCTTCGCGTGGGCTGCGAGACCCGGGACGGCAGCGGCCCGGGTCGACACGGTCACCGTGCTGCCGATGCCGTCCACGGTCAGGGCCGTGCCAGCGCGGGACGACGTCGCCACCGTTACAGCGACACCGCCCACAGTCAGGGCTACCGCCAGAGCGGCAGCCACGTTCCGATGCTTCATCTGTCACTCCGATGCTTGTCTTGTACAAGACTTGCCCCCCGCACCACGCGCACGGTGCGGGGGGCTCGACCATCTTGCCACTTGCTGTGCCTGTCCTCAGTCAATGACCCTTCTTGGGCGACGCCGAGGAGCCACCGCCCTGGCCGTACCGGCAGCACACACTGACCGATTGACGACTTCAGCAAGCCGCCCGCACTGCCAGCACCAGGCGAGGCCGGTCGCTGGGGGCGGCTCTACCCCGGTGGCGACAGGGTGCACAGCAGCCTGGTGCCCGCAGCCCAGATCCCGGACCCAGACCTCTTTCGTCTTACCGGTTAGTTCTGCGCTGATCTCAGCCGTTCCGAAAGAGATGCTCGTCACCGGTACACCCCCACCGCGGCCGCGATCTTCAGGAGATCCGTGGTGGCCTCGTCGTCGAGGCCGGGGCACGGCGGGGCCACGTCCGGAAGAGAAGTAGTGCGCCTGGCCAACCGTCGGAAGATTCCCCTCACTGTGCAACTCCGCTCTGCTCGGCGGCCCACGGGTCCATCCCCGGGGGGTCCTCGGCCTGGTACTGGTCGGCCCCCGCCGGGACGTCAACGGTCTCCCCGGTTACCGTTTCCGGTCCCACGTACTGCGAGACGACCGAGATTTCTTGGTCGTCTCGCAGATCGACGCGGACCGTGTCGTCTGCTGCCATTGCGTTCATGAGTTCGGTCGATCGCGGCGCGTATTTCAGTGCCCGCTTCAGGACCGTTTTCTGAGCCATGGCCCAGAAATGGTCTCTCCAGGGGCCGAGGATTACGCCGTTTTTCTTGGCCATCGCGAACTCGTCGCGGTGGCGTTCAAGGTCTGTCCTAGACATGTAATCCCAGTACACGCCGCCGTTCGCCTTCACCACGGCGTAGGCCCCGATCTCCGCACCCCGGTCGCCCTTCAGGTAGGGGCGGTGAGTGAGACGGTCTGACGTCCCGTACTCGATGTCGAACTCGTCGCGCTCGTACACGACCCTCGATGAAATCGACTCGATCAGCCCTGACCTCTGGGCCAGGGTCACGAGCCCCTGGTACCCGATGATGAGCTGCGCCTGCAACTCGCCCCGGATCCGGAGCGGCAGGAGCCATCCGTGCCCCAGGACCCCGGGCCTGAGCCCGAGCTGGGCCATCGTCATGAGCCCACCGAGGACGCTCACGCGGGTGCATTCAGCGAGCCTCGGATTGTTACTGATCACGGTTAGGGCATCCCTGACCAGCTGTCGGGCCTCAGCCCCCCTCGGCATAGCCTTTTGAAATTCACCCTCAAGATCCGTGACTTTCCGACGCATCACCTTTTCGGTGTCCGACGCCTTGACGGCCTGCTGGCCGGTCATTCTTTCTTTCAGCGACATGGTGTGGTGTCCTCTCGGTTATTGCTGTTACCAGTTGACTTTCAGCGTTGAGGACAAGGTTTCCTCAACGGTGTACCCGCGCCGGACCGTCCGTTTCATGGCCCAGGCGGGCGTTTCCCTGCCCTTCACCCAGGCCGTGTCAGCAGGGCCGAGGAGATCGAGCATCTCTGCGCGGACCGCTGTCCGGCGCGCCTCTGCTGCTTTCACTGCGGCGCGGGCCCTTGCGACGTCTGCTGAGGCGTCGGCCCACGCCTGGGTGAGGCGCACGGCGTCCCCCTCAGGCACAGTTACTCCACCAGACCGGTCCGGAAACAGGTTCTCCAGGACCTTGACCGCGGTCTCGTCGTAGTCCACTGGGGGCATGGTCCTGGCGGTCACGTGCCCCCAGAACTCGACGGCGTGCTTCACGAGGAGTTCCTCGACCTCCCGGTCACGCTCAACGGTGACCTGGATGAGCCGCTGCCCACCCAGTAGGACGGCGACGTGCACGTGCGGAAGGCCAGTGACGTGCAGCTGCCACGCCACCTGTGCCTCGACGTCCTCGGGGAGCCGATCCGTGTCCGGGTCCCACTGGCCAGTGAGGAACGCTGACTTAGTTTTCACCTCTAAGGCACAGGGGCCGCCGTGGGCGTGGGGGCATCCGGTGACGACCCGGTCGAGGGACGCGCGGCGCCAGGGGTGGTCACGGTGCGCGAGGACCCCTACCTGGTGGATGGTCACGCCCTCCCGGCGTGACCATTCGTCGGCGACGACGGGCTCAAGGAGGGTGCCCCAGTGGGCAGGCTCCCCGACGGGGGAGTTGTCCGTGCGGGTGGTCTTGGCCTCCCACACGGATCGCGGGTTTCCCCATTTCGACATTCCGATGATTTTCGGGATGTCCGTGGCGGTGAGTCCGTCGTAGCGGGCTGCCAGCCACGCCTCGGTGCCTGGTGCTGCCCCGGTGACGAGGACCGCGCGGGGTCCTTGGGTGTTCATCTCCGCACCAGGTCACGGAGGACACTGTTAGGGACGGCGATCGTGAAGTCGTCGTTCCCGGCCGTCCCCTGGGGGCGGAGGATCAGCCGTATACCGGTGGGGTGCCGCAGGGCCCCCACGACCGTGGGGCGGACGGTGCGGACGGGGTTGATGGTTCGTGGTGTGGTGTGCATCGGTGTCCTCGGTCTTTTCTAGAGGTGTGTCGGGTCTCCAGGTTCGGGCTCCCTGGAGTTGAGAGCCTCGGTCAAGAGGATGTTGACCATCGAGTTTGTGCTGATGTTGAACTCTGCGGCCTGTGCTGTGATCCTCCGGTGGAGGTCTTCAGGCAGTCTCGCGTGGACTTGCCGGATGGTGGTTTTCTTCGGCGGCATAACGTCACACTACCATAGTGGTACCACTGTTGTGGTGGGGAGACACGCCGCCGCCACCACCCGGACGCCATCCCGGCAGCAGCCCGGATTGACCAACACTGGGACCATCAGGGAGGATCGACCTGTCACAGGTGTCCTCTCAAGGTGACGCGCCGCTACGGTGGCGAGCTGGTCCCGGTCGTGGTGTCCGGGACCAGCAAACACCGAGAGGAAACCATGAACGAGGACGCAGCCCGTACAGCGATAACGGTCCTGTCGCGGGCCCTCAACCAGGACCTAGTCGTCACCGTAGGTGACCGCTGGAATGAGGACCTCGAAGCCCTGAAGATTCTTCTCAGCGACGGCCTCGCCGAGCTAACCGTCCTTCCCGCCCGTGGCCTCACGGCCTGCCCGACGGCGGCGGGGATCGGCCTTCTTGAGGTCGCCGGCAGGATTCAGCGCGAGGAAACAGCTGAGGCCCGGATCCGGACGGACTCGCGTATCGCCTCTGCCTACGCGGAGGCGGCTTCGGCGTTACTTGCCAGGACCCCAGTCACACGGCATAGCGCTGTGGACGCCGAGGAGCTCGCTTCGCCGCCCGGGTTCAAGGAACAGGGCGGGCCGCCAGATCGGCGCCACGGTCCACCACCAGATCGCGGCGTCCTGCGGGGTGTCGTGATGTGGGCTGTAGCCGGGCCGGAGGGTGAGGCCATCGCCCAGGCGGCGAGCCAGTTGCCCGAAACAGACACCTGTGATTAACCACTGAATCAATATATCAATACCCGCAGTAAACGCGTACAATAATACTATGAGCGAAGAAAGACTCCGCTGGATCTCCCACATCATGGGAGACGACTGCCTCACAAACGCCACGCGCCTAATCGCCGTGGCCTACGCCATCACCCCATCAGAAGGAAGGACAGTCCAGCTCACAGCAAAAGAGGTAATGGCACTGTCAGGGATCAGATCAACCATGACAGTATCGAGATCACGGAAACAACTAATAGCACGCGGATGGCTCACCACCGAAACACGCAGAGGATGGGGAAAAGCAGCAACTTATACCCTCACCATCCCGGCAGGCCGGCAACCGGCCACCACCAGCATCGATACCACGGACGGGGCGTCCCGATGAAAGACCTTGAGCAGGGTGACCGCTGGTGGTCGCAGCTGTCGGCTCTCGACACGGAGACGACAGGGGCCAACACGGCTGAGGACCGTATCGTCACCGCCGCCATCACGAGCGCTGGCACCGGGCCGTGCCGCGAGTGGCTCATCTATCCGGAAGTCGAGATCCCGGAGAGCGCTACAGCCGTTCACGGGGTTTCCACGGAGCACGCGCAGAAACACGGCTGGGACGCGCGTCTGGTCCTTACCGAGATCTCCAGCATGCTCCAAGAGATCACGGAAAGGGGCGTGCCCCTCGTGGTCTTTAATGCGAAATTCGATCTCCCAATACTCACGGCGGAGTTTCACCGCCACGGCGTCAATAACGGCGCCTGGCCCGAGATCATTGACCCCCTGGTCATCGACAAGCACGTTGACCAATACCGGGGGGGAAGCCGTAAGCTCGACGCTGTCTGCGAGCACTGGGGGGTGGAGCTAGTGAACGCGCATTCCTCAACCGGTGACGCAGAGGCCGCGCTGCTCCTCGCCCAGGCAATGTTTGACCGTGGAGTCCTCAACAACAGCCTCGTCTATGAGAAGAAAGGCGAAGACGGGGAACTGTGTCTGTTCCAGGTGGATGGATCGTCCAGCAGTCTCCAGGCTGCGCAAGCGGCCTGGGCAGACCAGCAATCGGACTCTCTCCGGAAGTTCTGGAGAAAGAAAGGCAACCCGCTGTGGAAGACCGTCACCAACGGGTGGCCCTTTCCCAAGGGGCAATAGCTGCGATTGTGATCACGCTGCTACCGTTGCCGCGCATTGGCCTCGGAGAAGGTCTCGGATCCTCGCAGCCCCAGCGCTGGGAGCAGGGGCCTGCTCCGGTATCACCTGCTGCGCTACGGGAATAGTGCCCGCGTACCGGGGGTGGCAGTGGCAGCGTCTCATGCGGCCGTATCCGTCCTCGACGAAACCGTGGTCACAGGACCCGCACCACTCCCGGCGGGGAACAGGAAGACGGCACGGGGTGACCTCGCCGAGCCGGTGGAGGAGGACAGCCCGGGGGCTCCGGGCCCCGTCGAGGGCCCCGCTAAGGGTCTCCTCGGCGGCCCGAAAACCACGCAGGGCGTTCCCGGCGCCGAGGCCACGAAGGATCGGCAGGAGCTCGTCCTCCTGGACTGGCAGGGACATCCTGGCGAGTCGGCGTCGGACGTCCAGCTCGTCAGGGTCTTCCTCCTGGCGTTCAGTGGGCGCGGGCCCGGCGTGAGGCCAGACGACAGCGGGAGGCCCCGGGCGCAGAACCTCGACCGGGCGCCGGACTGCTGTGGGTTCCTCTACGAGCGCGGGGTTCTCGTGGGGCTCCTGGGATGCGTCCTCGACGTGTTCGGCTGTCTCCGTGGCTCCTGCGGACGGCGCGTAGGTCGTCAGCGTGTACGTGCACCCGACGATCCCGCCGTTCCGGTGCCGCTGCACCGACGTGACCAGCCCCGAGGCCCTGAGGGCAACCAGGGCCGCCTTGACGGGGCGGAGCGTGAGGCCAGCGCGTTCGGCAATCGCGTGCTGTGAGGGCCAGCAGGTGCCGTTGCTGTCGGCGAAGGACTCAAGCGCCAGGTACACGCGAACCTCAGCGCCGGTCTTGGTGAGTTCGAGGGCCCGTGCCGCTCTGAGGCGCGGTCCCGGGCAGGTACACTGTTCCATGTCAGCTCCTATCAAGCTGGCCACGGCCCGGACCCCCTCCGCAGGGGTGCCGGGCCTTCTTCTGTCGTTGTGGTCCTGAAGCTATCACCTGCCGCCGCTGTTCCCGTGGAGCACCTCGCCGAGGCCGAGGCTGGGGGGTAGGGGGGTTCTTTCCTTGAAAACCTTCTTTGGAAACCTTCTGTAGGCTCCACAGAGCACTAGGTAGTGCTCCGTGGAGCACTAGGTGGTGCTGGTGGGAGCACCAGGTAGGACGAGGCCGTCCAAGACCTCTGACGGGTAGGTGGATGACACCGTGCTGGTGCCGTCCCCCCGGGTCACCTGGTAAGAGCCGTGCACAGTCGATGACACCGACCCTGCTGCTTCCATCGCGGCCCTGACCATCAGTTCCGGTGACAGCTCTAGCCTGCTGGCCACGGCTAGGGCACCGGAGGCGATGGCCTCAGCGCTGCCGATCGCCACGTAGCCGCAGAACGGGACGAGTACCCCGTAGTTGCTCTCGATCAGCGCGCACGAGTCATCGTGCGCGATGACGAGTTGCTCATCGCAGGACGGGAACCCCGGGCCCTGATGGGTGAGCCCAGCCTCAGCGAATGTTCGCCGGAGGAACGGGACAACGGCTCGCACGACCCAGGTGCAGAATCTCTCGTGGGGGAACCGTTCGGGGAGCTTACTTCCCGTCCGGACGCTGGACAGGATGAGCTGCGGGGTGAGCGCGATCCCGGCTGTACCCAGGTAGGCGTGAAGGTACGACCCGGTAACGGGAACGGCAACGATCTTCGGGTTGTCGTACTCGTCGCTGAGTACTGGGTCTGAATACCGGTAGTCCGCTGCGATCGCGGCACTACCACGGCCAGGCCCGGCGGCAGCGATGACCAGAGTCATCCTGGGTGGTCCTCCAGATCGGTGTGAGCGTGGAGCCGTAGCACTGTCAGCCAGGCTGCGGGCCCTGAGAACGCATGATCTGTGCTACGGCGTGACCGGCGACAGCTCCGCCGGACGCCGACCATGCGTTCTTGATCCGCTCTGGCAGTTTTTCCCAGGTCGGGAGCGGTTCGCCACTGACAAGACTCACGCCGTCGGACGACTTCAAGTACATCTCGTAGTTGAGACGTCCATAATCACGATCGGAGAACTGGGTCACGGGGGAAAGATCTTGTCCCATGGGCTCGTCATCTTCCATGGGCTCATCATCGCAGGACCCCGGCCCTGGACCGAGCGGAAGGCGCGCCCTTGTTGCTATCGGCAGGGCGCGCCTTCCATCTCATCCACGCGGGGCAATCCCTCGTCCCGTGACCGGGATCCTACCTGCTAGCTGACGCCATACCCAGCAGGCTTAGGCGGGTCAGCCCAGAACCCCGCCAGCGAGACCAGGCCACCAGCCAGCGACGCCAGGAGAAGGGCACGCCACCCGTCCGGCCCGAGGTCCACCATCCCGGCCAGCGATACCGGCATCAGGCCCAGGGCAACGCCGGCAGCTGTCGCCACGAATCGCGCAGCAGGTCCAGCCGGTCCCAGCCCTGCTAGTGCTCGCAGGACCCCGTGAATCCCGGTCACGATGACGGCGCCCGTCAGGGCGAGGGCCGTCGTCGAGACGCTAATACGGCCTTCAGCCGCTTCCACGGTCGCGAGGATCGGGACCACCGTTTGAAGGATCTGCCTGGCTACAGAGGACACCATGGTCCTCCACCAGTCAGGGGCGAGCAGTAGATCTGTCATCTTGCGTTCTCCTCGTCGTGTTGAGCCGGTCGAGGACCGGGACTTCGTCCACGGTCCCCCCGATTTCCGTGAGTCTTCGCGCGTGGACGATGGACCAGTCCCTCATCGACCTTGCCCAGACCCCTATTTCCCCGAGGGCAGCGTGGGCGTCGGCGAGATCTTGGGTAAGGGCCTCGACGCGGCTGCTGGCGTCGGTGAGGGCAGCGCGGACGCGGTCGAGTTCGTTTCGGAGATCCCCGATGATCGCACTGTAGGTTTCGGTGCGGATCCGGTCGGCTTCAGCGTCGGCTTTCTCTGCCTCTGATTTCCGGCCGCGTTTCTCGGACCAGAGCATGACGAGGGTAGTAAGACCGCTGGTCGTGATGACTGGACCGGCGGCCTCGGGCCAGGGCATCTTACTTTGTCCTGGCCTCGATGGCGGCGACTGTTTTCCGGAGTTCAGTGATTGATGCCTGGAGCTGGGCGAGGGTCTGGAGGACGTGAATAGTGTTCAGGTAGGCGCCTCTGACTGATTGGAAGAACGTTATTTTCTGTCCGTCTTGGGGGAGATCAACGCGGTCGTCTGGTTTCATGTCGATATCCTCGGTGGTGTTTTCGCGTGGGGCCGGTAGTTTGGCGGCGTGGTGCCATCTCCTGCCGCTGATGTTCCCTATTCGTATTCCGAGGGCGGAACTCATGGCCTCAACGGTGTGGCCGTTCCCGAGGCTTATCGCGACGTGTTCCTCGGCTCGTGTCCCCCGGTAGAGTAAAGCACCCAAGGTCTGGGAGGCGTCTTCGACGGCTAGGGCCAGACCGAGATCCTTAAGATACGCGTACTGGGACGCAGAGTAGTGCGGTAAAGGGATCCCGAAATGGGCGGCGCACCACATGACGAGGCCGGAGCAGTCGAACGAGTCAGGGCCTTCAGCACCCCACACGTAGGGCTTTCCTCGCTGGGCAAGGGCCAGAGCGATGAACTGTTCAGTGTCGTTCATCATAGCTTGTCAGGTCTCACCCAAGTACTGGGCTTCAATTGTCGAGAACCTCACGTCCTGTTGCGTCTCATTGCCGTAGATGGAAAGCCTCGCGGCGAGTCTCGTTCCGGCCGCAACGGTGAACCACGGGTTTATTTCAGCGCTACCGCAGAGCATAGTGCCCGTCCCGTTGATGTAGACACTCCCTGAAAGCACGATCTCCGCTATCTGTTCTTCCGATCCGGAAGCCCCGACCCCGAGCCCAACGAGAGCACGCATATAGGACGCTGGGACGGCAGGCCCGGAGCTAGAATGCGGGTGGTGCGTGAGCCTCAACACATAGGTGTCATCGGCTGCGGACGCGATCACTTCATACCATCCCCCATACCCACCAGCAGCGGACCCCTGCAATGTTTGGGTGATGGTTGTGATCCTGGTGTCATTCTTTTTTCCTGCGAGCGCTAGCTGTTTCTTCCCGATCTGCGACAGGCTCACGAGATCACCTCTGAGATGAGCGAGCCTGAAAGGTTGAAGGCCAGCGTGTCAGCGACGGATGACACGACGTAGATGGTGTCTCCGCTGGAGGCGGTGTATCCAGTGGTGAGGGCGTGGAACTCTCCTGGTCGCACTACGACGTTTTTCGCGACGTAGTGTTCTGCCGCCGTCGTTCCTACACCGGACGGACGCATGATGACGTCGTATCGTGCTTCCGTCCCGGATGCGATTGTTGCCACGTTGCACACCGAGATCGTCGAAACAACTAACTGCACCCCGGTGGGGACCGTGTAGAAAAGGACTTCTGAAGTCCCGGAGGGGCATTCTTGCCCCAGAATACTGTACGACGTTATCATCATGCGCCCATCAGGATAAAGGGATGAACAATTGCCGCCATCTCTAATGGGGCAAGAGAACTCTCCGTGTTCGTCACGCGCCCATCAAGCGCTGAGAGCTGAGCCACCGTCGCATACTGGTAAGTCTCCGATGGTGTCTCTGTGGCCGGTGCCAGTATCGCTATCTGGACCGGTGGAACCATCGCCGATGGCAACTGGAAAGACCACGACCGGCCACCGGCAAACAACTCCTTGACGTCCCACGTCCAGCCTGTAGGCGACGTCAGCGGGTCATCCGTCACGAGAAGGTCTATCGAGAACTCGCCGGACCCGTCGAGCGTAACCAACAGTGGCGTAGGTGGGACGACGACGTTCCCCGCCTGATCGAGAACCGTCGTCGATGGCTGGAACCGGACCTGACCCGCCACGGGGTCACCGTCAGGAGCCTGGTATGCCCCCACGACGCTCTTGTATGTGAACGGCGGTGTAGCCATTCCTCAGATCACCTCCACGCGCATTGGTAGAAATCCATTTCCCGCATTGGAATGTCTCACTGTCGGCGCTCTGCACCATCAGGCCAGATGACGTTTACTGGTAATCCGATTCGCCGAGCACGCGCGACGATATCAGAAGTCCCGCCAAGGTATGGCGAATCGATACCGTCCCAGACGGCTATTAGCTGGTCAATGGCGCCGAGCATCTTTTTTCCGGCAGCTAAATACGCTGCCGCCCCTGAAGGCCCATTGTGCGCGTACTGGATTGTTCTTGCACGACTCAACAGCTCGTCGAACTGCTCGACGCCATCATCATCAATGATGTCATCGCGGTAGTCTGTGGCTGGGATTATCGCGTCAAGAACCCCACCGAGTTCGAGAACAACATTAGCGAAAATCTGGTCCGCTCCAGCCGCAAGACTACTGACACCAACTATTTCTTGGGTTTCGCTGATCGGTGTCAGAAAGTTTCTCACGGCATCTTCAATGCCAGGAACGCAGCTATTGACAAGCTTGATGTGCCCGGTGATTCCGATTCTCACAGGTCTCACGTCACCACCCCATCACCAGGCAGGAGCCTGTCTATCTGAGCTGACATCCGTTCCTCCCACGTTTTCATGATCGACCCGAGTTCGAGGGTCGCCTTCACGCCGCCAGACCCGGACACCGACAGGGCTATCTGTGACACCCGGCGCTCCACGACCTGCAACCCGGCAGCCCGGGTCAGGATCCAGTCCCCGGGCCGGTAGTCCACCCACGGACGTGACCCGTCAGCAGCGTCCGTCACCTCGTGCGTGAGCTGGACATCAGCGGCCCCATGAGCCCCCAGATACAGGTCACCGAGCGAATCGAGGACCCCTGAGGCTGCCTTCGATTCTGAGACGAAGGCTTCACGGGCTCGCCTTCCGGTAAGGGCCTGGGTACGGCGTGCCGTCGCGTCAGCGGCCCCCAGGACGAGGACAGCAGTCGCTACGGCTTTCCGTGACCTCGCGACCGGCGCCGAGGTCACGTCCCGCCCAGGACGGAGCATCACGGGCTGGTGCCGCTCCAGGCCACCGGCCCACCGGTGCAGCTCCAGCTCACGGCCGTCCCACCGGGTCTCCAGCAGCCGCGCCTCTACCAGGGCCTTCACCACCGAGGAAAGTGTCGCCCCGGCCTTGTGGGTCACGGTGACCGTGGTGGGCCACGCCACCCCAGAGGCGTCTACGGTCGCGGTCCCCGACACCGTGACACCCTGGAGGAGCCCCCGGGCCTGCGCCGACGTCACCAGGTCAGTGACGATCTTCCCTGGTGTTTCTGCCGTCCACGCCCACTCCGCCGGGGTCGTCCCGACGCCGCCCGAGGGCGGGACGAGGGCCTCGTCCAGGAGCGCGCTCAACCCGCGGCCCGTGATCCTGAGGGTCTCGGTCGCCGGGTCATCGCTGATCCACGTCGAGGCGTCATCGTCGAGAACCCACCAGGACGTGACCGCGCCACCCTCGTACGGGATCGTGACCGACAGCTGCCGGTCCTCATCCACGTCGAGATGCTCTGCCCCGACCGAGGACCGGGGGACTTCGAGTTGCAGGGATCCTTCCCCAGACAGGACCTCCGAGATAGTCACCGACTGGTAGCCGCCGAGGACGGCAAGGCCCGTGGAGCCGGTTTCGTCCCACACCTTCAGGATCGGGTAGGGGATCACCGGAGCCACTTCCGGTGTGTCTCGAACGCGACACTGAACCCGTCCGAGGCCCCAGTCGTGGCCACCAGAACACTCGGGCCGCGGTTCGGGGCAGGCGCCGGGGCCAGCTCGATAATCACCTGGTCGGTGAGGACCAGAGACGTGATGACCGACGTCGCCCCGACCACGGCCGTCCACGCCCCGGAATCCACGACCAGGGACTCGGCCCCGGAGAGAGCCGACGCATACGCGAACCCCGACCCTGTCTCCTCGTCATACACCGACACTGTGGAGCACGGGCCGGTCACCGTGACCACGGCATCAGAGCAGGGGGCGGTCTGCCCTGCCAGCGAGTACACCTCCATCGTCTGCTCACCCCCGGTCGACGTGTCATAGTCCACGCGGTGCGTCACCGGGTCCGTGTCTTCCCAGAACGACCCGGGGACCGACAGCTCGACTGACAGCCGGTACGCGGTGTCACCGATGGGCTTCGGTGCCAACGCTGAGACGACCTCACAGCCGGCAACCCGCCGGGACCCGTCGGCGTGGACTCGCTCCACTTGCAGGAGCCGGTGACGTGGGGCGAAGGCCCGGAGGAGCTCGTCGAGAGCCTGCTCGGACGCGGCGCGCCGCTCCAGACCGGTCACAGGGGCGACATGCCCTCCAGCTCCGGTGCCGTTCACGGCCAGGGTGAGGGTTTTCTTCCCAGGGCCGTAGCGTTTCCGGCGCCAGGACGTTCCGTGGACGCCGAGCAGAGTGGTGTCCTCTCCCCGGAGTCCGGGGACGTCGTCCCAGCCGTCGCGGTTTTCGATGGTCACCCCGTTGTCGTCGGTGACCTGGGCCCAGCGGTCCAGGCGGGCGCCGTCCACATACCAGCCCTCAGTCAGCGCCATCAGCCGAACATCCCCACTGCGGCGAGGCGCCGCATCACCCGGGTCGTGGATTCCGAGGCCGTCTCAGGGACAGGGTTCGTGACCTCGACATTCACGGTGGCGCCGGTGGCGAGCTGGTCCCACTGCTGGGGGGTCAGGACCGGTTCCGGGTGCCCGGTCCGGTTGACGACAGTGGTTACGCCGGGGGGGATCCACCCGCCGGAATCGTATTTCAGGACAGGGCCGCCCCCGGAGAACCCGGGGATAATGTTGAGCGCAGACCTGAGTTTACTGACAATCCCGTTCGTGAGTTTCCGCGGAATCGCGGAAAGCATTCGCCCGAGCGGATTATCGGCTACTTCTTTCATTTTGTCGAGCCAATGCCCGATTGCTCTGCGGACCCAGCCGAGGGGATTCTTGAAATCGAATCCCGGTGGGGCGTCCTCGGCGTTACCGCCCGGCCCGAGATTCTCGAGGTAATACTGTTTCGGGAGCGACATCACGGATCTGGCTCCTTGGCCGACGAAGATGCCGTACTTGCTGCCCTTCGCTTCGAAGGGTAGCGATGCGAGATTCCCCACCATGTGCGTGCGTGAGACGCCGATCGTGTACATGCCTGTCCCAGGTTTAAAACCGAGAGACGGGAAATCTGCCCTCGTAGTGAACGCACGCCGGTACGACGGACGTCCCGTTAGCCTGTTGAAGACCTCACCAGTGAGCCCTGAGCAGTCATACCCGCCGGGCCCGACGCCACCCCACACGTAGGGCAGGGGGTCCACAGACGGGAGCCAGTCCCTTACCTGCTGGACCACGCCACCAGCCGCGTACTTCGAGCCGATCACGGTGCGTCCTGGGTCCCCGGACACGTTGACTTTCCCCCCAGCCGCGTTCAGGAGGTCGAGGAAGTCCAGCCCGAGAGCCTTCACCGCCGCAGCATTGATCACGTACTCGCCGGCGGACAGGCGCGCGAGGACACTGTCTGACGTCGCGGTACCCGGGCCGTTGACCCTACCGCCTCTAGCGAATCCCTCAGGTAGTTTCACTTCGTCAACCGGGTCAACACCGAACCAGCCGGCGACCTTGTTCCAGGTCCCGATGATTCCCTTGTTGATGATCGTGTTGACCATGAATCTGACGGGTATCTTCGCGGCATCACTGATCGAGTCCCAAGCTGCCTTGATGGCGTCCACGCCGCGTCGGAATGGTGGCGCAACATTCTTACTAATGAAGTCCCCGAACGTACTGAAAATAGGTCTCAGCACATTGTTCCATGTCGCGGACAAGAACGACGCTATCCCATTGAACACGGGAATGAAGATGACGTCCTTCAACCAGGTGAACACCGGGGCGAGAACGCTCTCGACGAACATTTTAATAGCAGCGAATATGACTTTAATGACGGACCATGCGAGTTGGATCGCCGTCGTAACCAACGCCCACACGAGCTGTATCTGCGGCAGTAACGTCGCCTTGAACACTGGGATGAGAACGGACTCGATGTATGAACGGATCGCGGCGAATACGACTTTAATGACGGACCACGCGGCGCTGATCGCCAACCGTATTCCGCTAAATGCCGGGCGGACGGCGTTCTCCAGAAGCCAGGTGAACGCGACCCCGAGCACATCATGGATCGTCCCCGCGATCTGCGAGAACGCCGCCCCCAAGGTGGACGCGAGGAGCCCGACAGCGGCCCCCACGGCTTCCGCCACCGTATCCACAACGGTCCGGAACACGTCCCAGTGCTGGTATGCCTGGACGACAGCGAGCCCCAGCAGTGCCAGCGCAGCGACCACTACGGCGACGACCCCGATAATGACGCCGAGGGACACCGACAGCGTCCCGATCGTCACCGTGAAGGCCATCACCGGGGCCGTGATGACCCCGACCACCAGGCCCATCACACTGAGAGCCACCGACACCGCCGTCAGGGAGATCGCCACCGCCTGGATGGCCCACGGCGGCATCGCGGCAATGAGGTTCGCGAACTGCCCGATGAGCTGGAGAACGACCGGGCCGATCGGAGACAACGCCACCGTGATCTGCGTGAAGGCCCTAGAAATGGACGCGATGGTCTGGGCTACTACCGGTCCGGTCTCACGCAGATAGCCCATGAGAGCCTGCACGGCCTCGGACCCACCAGCGGACTTCCCGAACTCAGCGAACCTCGCTGAGAGATCTTCCAGGGACTTCCCGAGCCCCATCCCCACCGGTGAGAAAGCCTGAAACAGCCCGGCGAACCCCGTGGTGAGGTTCCCCAGAGTCCGCGCGAATATCTGCACTGACGTGATCGCAGTCCCACCGAGCCACGAGAAGAACTGGCGCCACCACGGCCCGGCGAGCGTGGCCCCGGCTTCCCGGGCCAGCTCTCCGAGAGCAGCACCCATCCGCCCGACCCACGTCGTGAAACCACCCAGGTAAGGAAGGACAGAACGGATCCCGTCCTGGAGCCCGGGCAAGAACCCGCTCTGCGCGACCTTCGGGATCTCCCGGAGCTGGGGGAGGAGTGTCCCGGCGATGAACTGCGCGAACGCGCGGCCCTCCGGTGAGAGAGCCGCCATCCTCTGCTGAAGGTCCAGCATCGCGGCGCCGCCGACCGATCCGGCCGAGAGCGCTGCCTGCTCGATTCCACGCTGGGCAGAGACCACAGCCTGTTGCGCGGACGCTACGGACGCCGCTGACCGGCGCTGCTGCTCGGCTGACGACCGGACCGCTACGGCGAGGGCCAGCTCGGCGTCAGCGACCTTCCGCGACGCCTCACGGTGGGCGTCAGCGGCCCCGGTGACGGCGTCCCTGACTCCCTGCTGGGCGTCAGCGACCCGCCGTGCCGACTGCTCCTGCTGGAGCCCAGCCTGAGCCGACGCGTCCGCCACTCTCTGCTCGGCGTCCCCCACCTGGCGGCGTGCCTGCGCCGTACGCTTCTGGGCGTTGGTCACGGCGTCAGAACCCTCAACACCGGCCCGGGACGCCTTCGCCTGTTCCTCCCGGAGACGGACCAGCTCCCGCCCCTGGTCCGACAAGGCCAGGGTCGCTTCCTTGACCGCGAGGATTGCTTTCCGGCGGTCCAGCTCCGTCGACTTCGGGTCGCTGGCGACCTCCGCTGCCCGCTGCCGGGCCTCAGCGAGCCGGATCTGTGCCGACTCCTCGTCGAGGACGCTGCCCGCGAGCCGGGATTGAAGGTCCTCCAGATCCTTCGCAGCTTGCTTGCGCGCGTCGTTCACGGCGAGCTGCGCGGACAGGAAATCGCGCTGGGCCCTAGCGAGGGACTCCTCGGCGTCCTGGACCTGCCGGGCAGCAGCAGCCTCATCCCGGGCGGCGTCCCGTTTCACGTCGGCGAGATCCCGGCGGGCGTCCCGGACCCGGCGCGCTGCCTCGGCCTCCTGCGCTGCTGCCTCCCGGCGCGCGTCAGCCACCGAACGGGTCGCAGCCGCGACCTGCTCCGCCGACCGGACCTGCTGCTCACGGGCAGCAGCCACAGCGCCGGCAAGCGACCGCTGCGCGGACCGTAGACCATCCGACGCCGCAGCCATCTGCCCCTGAGACCGGGCAGCACCAGCAGCAGCCTGCCCGGACTGGTCCTCTGCTTTCCCGAGCGCCTGCACAGCGCCGATCACCGGGATCAGGGCCATAGCCAGGACACCGACAGCGCCAGCAGCGCCGACCGCTGCTACCCCGATGGCGGCGATCCCTCCGATAGCAGCAGCCCCCAGCGGGACCAGAGCAGGCCCCAGAGTGAGGATCACCGCGGCCAGCATCCCCACGGACGGCGTAGCCCCCGAGGACGCCGCCCCGATCGCTGTCAGCCCGGCAACCGCGCGCCCGGAATCGACATCGACGTTCACGGTGATGTCATCGGCATCGACCCGTGCCGCCTGCGCGGAAAATCTGGTGAGTGCTGCCTGCGCGGCCCCGGCATCCACTTGGATCCGGACGTCAGGGCTCGACGCCGACAGGGCCGCGAGGCGTGCTTCGAGATCGCGGACCTGGGCGAGGGCCTGCGCGGCGTCCACGTCCACGCCGATTTCCTGGTCCTGGAGGGACGCGAGGGAGGCGCGGACGTCGGCGATCTCACGGTCAGCAGCGGTCGAGTCAGCGTCGATCTCTACCTCGGGGAGAGCATCGAAGGCCCCGGCTAGTGACCTTGTGAAACCGCGGGTGAACGCCGACCCCGTACGCTCACCTGCTGCCGGGGCGTCACGTTCTGCCTGCGCCGAGCCGTCCCTGGCACCGCTGGCCACGCCCTCGGAGATCCGGGCGCGGGCCTTCTGGCCGGCTTCCCCGGCGGCCTTGTCCATCCTTGAGGAAAGCCTCGACGTGTCCACATCGACGTTGACTCTCTGGTCTTTCAGCCCTGCCCGGATCGTGGCGTTCGCGGTCCGGGCGAAAGCCTTCCCGTACTCCGCCCCGGACCTGGTGCCGATCGCGGAGACGTCCACGCCGCGCAGGGCGTCCCGTAGTCCCTGCGCGGCGTGGCGTCCGAGGAGCTGGCCCAGCTGCCGACCGGCCCGCTCCCCGACCTTGATGACCTGTGGTGTGACCCCGGCCGTTAGTTCCCGCCCGAATCCCGCCGTGTCGGGGACGATCTCGACGCTGACGCTCCCAGCGCTGGCCTCAGCTGGCATCAGGTCCTACCTTCCGGGTCGGTTGGCTAGTAGGCGTTCAGCAGCGGCGCGGGCGCTGGGACTGGCCGATGCCAGCACACTGTCGAGGGTCCGGGGACGGCGGCGAGTGTCGTTACCGTCCGCCGGTGGGTCCCCGGTGCCAGGGCGCGGTAGGCGGGATGGACGTTTCGGTCGTTTCTTCCACTGGCCGAGGACCCAGGTCTGCTCGGCGACCCTGTCAGCGATCTCCGCGAGCAGCATCTCCGTGTGGGACCAGGGGCCGTGCCCCTGCTGGGAGGATGCTGCTGCCTCCAGCTCGCCCGGGGTGAGGGAATCACGGATCGCTGTCGAGGTCGCTGACTCCCCAGGGAGCCCATGGATGAGGGCCAGGCACCGGCGGTGGGTAAGCCTCGACGGCCCGCCCCCGGGACGCCACAGGTCACGGAGATCGATCCTGTAGTACCGCTGAAGGTCGGCCTCTACCTGCGGCGCCCACGAGCGGAGGCACGCCGCGAGGCCCTGGATCCCCCCAGGGACTGGCCCATGGCCTCCATCACGGCGTCGATGATCCGCTTCCGTGCGCCAACAGAGAGGGCGATCCATTCCTCCTGGAACCATCCCTGATCGTCAGGGTGACTCAGGGACGGGAACACCGACAGCGACCCTTGATCCACGATCGCGTCGTAGACCCGGCCGGGCCACTCCGTGAGGGGAAGGCATCGGAAGACCAAGCCCTCGACCTCGACCTCGATCCACTCAGTTTCTTCAGCCGCGACCTCAGCGGTGATGGCGTCGGAAAGATCTGGCGGGTCCAGTCTCCCGGTAGGGTCTGGAGTCCGGATTGTCTCGGTCACTGCTGGGGCGCGTTGCGCCCGTGTCGAGGGCCTCTGTGTCGAGGGCCTCCGTGTCGTGGTTTTCCTGGGCGTCGTTTTCTTGGTGGCAGCCATCTGTTACCCCTCGGTCCTTTCCCCTCGGTTGTCTGGTGTGGTGAGCGCGGGGGCCAGCCGAGGGGACCCAACCCCCGCGCCTTATCACGGCGACCGTCAGGAAGCCGCCGCGAGTTCTGGGATGTGGAAGTACTCGTACAGGGCCTTCCCGTCAGCGCCCGGGTACGCAGTGAACGTGACTTCGTACTGGATCGGGGACCCCTTCGCGACCTGGATCTCTCCCCGGTCGCTGACCTCACACGACGGGTAGTAGTACCGCAACGCGTTGACGCCGTCCACGACGTCAACGACCACCGAGTACGTCTGAACACCGATGGTCCCGATGGACAGGTCGAAATCCCCCTGGGCGTCAGGGACGATCGTGCCCGGCTCCAGACGGTTGTAAATCTCGATGGTCGTCGGGTTCGTTTCCAGGAACGTCACGCCCAAGGTCTGCTTCGAATCGGTGTTCAGGGTCCGGACGGGACCGGACGCCGCGTACGCTCCGACGTCCTCGGATGACTCGTCAACCCCGAGGGTCACCCCATCCGTGGTGATGTACCCAGCCGATTCCCACCCGGCAGGGAGCGCCGTGGTGGCGTCAGTGGGAGCTGTCGCCGTGGTCGGGGCAACCCACAGAAGCTCCAGTGCTGTGGTGCCACCGGCTGCGACGCCGGCGAGGATCAGGTCACGGTTCGCTGTCACGCTCATTCTCCTTGCGCTGTGGCCCATCGGCCGGTGGCCGTCACGGTGAACACCGCACGGTGTAGATCCGGGTGCCCGGGATCGTGGACGTGCCCGATCCCGGTGGTGTCGGTGACGGAGAGGATCGTCACCCCGTCGATGACCCGCCCGGGGGCGTCATGGGTGATGGCCCGCAGGGTCTCCGCAGTGTCGCGGGCCTGTTTCTCGTCCAGGTGCCAGACCTGGAGGTTTAGGGATGACCTGGCTATCGCGCACCAGATGAGGGGCGGCGGCCCGGGAGGCTCGAAAACCGCCGCGTAGGGGACGAGCCCGGCAGGTAGGTCATCGGCGAGGGCGCCGGCAACGGTCAGCCCGGAGGGGGACGCCGGGTGCTCCTGTAGGAAGACGATGAGGGCAGCGCGTAGGTCCGGGACCGTCGCCGGGGTCCCGAGGCCGGGCCACCGCGTGATGGTGCCCGTCGCTGTCGCGGCCAGGGGCGGGGTGGCCGCCGTGGACGCGGCGAGGTAGACGGGAGAGTCCACGACGCCGGTCCCCGTCACGGCCACCGGGGCGGTAACGGCGTGGGAGGCCCCAGCGGCGGTGACGCTACCGGGCGCGGCCCCGGACACGGTGGGGACCAGGGCTACCGCGGTGGCAGCGGTGAAGACGACGCCTTGGACGCTGGCGGTCGAGGGCCCGGTAGTAGTGGCAGCAGCAGCTTCGATGAAGGGCGGCGTTGCCGTCCCGGTGGCAGCCGCTGTCACGAGGGAAGTAGTAGGGGCGGCCTGCCCTGAGACGGTGAACGTTCCTGTCGCAGCAGCCTGGACTGGTGCCGTAGCGGCGGTGGATACCCCGCCTGCAGGTGGGGTGTACGTGCCAGCAGCCGAGCTGGTCACCGGAGCGACCTGAGTCACGGCCGTCGCAGTAGCGGTGTACGTGCCAGCAGCCGAGCTGGTCACCGGAGCGACCTGGGCAGCAGCCGTCGCGGCAGCAGTGACAGTGCCCGCCGCTGCCCCGGTGACAGGTGCCGTGTGACTGTCGGCTGCCCCGGTGACTCCGGTTCCCGGCGTGAATGTCCCGGTCGCGGACGCTTGCACTGGGGCTGTGGCCGCTGCTGCGTCCCCAGCAGTAGTAGCTAAAAACAGGACGTCCGTGAAGTAACAGGTGCCGCCGCCGCCGGTCGGGTATTCGAGCCCGCTACCGCCGACTTTGAAACGCCCGTTGCGGGCAGGGGTCACAGAGTCATCGGCGGGCGCGGTTAGGTCACCGTTAGTGACGTCCGTAGTGAAGAACGCTAGAGAGTAGACGTATCTGTCCGTCCAGACGGCGGCGTAGAGGTCCGCGCCGTCCTCGACCTCGACCGGGGTATCGAACAGGACATCCTGCCAGCCTGGTGTCAGCGTCGAGAAAGCCTTCGAAGCGAGGAGGGTCCCGGCCGCGTCCGATGTCCGGGAGAACAAGCCACCGACAACCTGTGTCGGTGCCGTGTCCGGCATCCAGTAGCGGACCCCGACGATCGACCCGGCAGCACCACAGACAATCCGCGTAACCAGCGTGTAATACACGCTGTCAGTGGCGTCCGTGACATTCGGGGTCTGATCCGTAAAGACGGACTGCGTCACGGTCTCGACAGCCACAGCAGCAGCACTAGTTGTAGCGCCCACCGTGGATGACGACGACCCGAGAACCAGGACCGCCCCAGAGGCAGCACCAGAGACACTAGGCGCTGACCCCGAGGAAACGCCGCTGTCAACGACGACACCAGCAGCGGAACCGGTGACAGCACTGACCTGTGCCTCTGACACCGCTAGAGCAGTAACAGCCCCGGCAGTAGCACTGGTGACAGCAGGAGCTACCCCTGGGGAAGACCCACTACTGGTGACGACACCGGTAGCGGCACCAGAGGTGTCGGGGACCTCAGCCGCCGACAGTCCACCGGTAGACACCTCACCCGTAGCTGCTGCCTCCACCGGGCCAGTGCCGGTAGTGCTTCCGGCGTAGAGAGACAGGGACTGGCTACGGACGATGACGGTCCGAGGGGGGAGTCCGCGACCGTACCGTGCCATGTCACCACCTCGATGCTCGGTCGATAGCCGTCCTGCCGGCGTTCACAGGGCGGGGCTGTTTCGCTGGGGCGAGGAGAGCTGACCACGTCCCGAGGGGGGTGTCTCCGGCCCAGGTCTTGGTCCCGGTGGCACCGGTAGCGGCGAGCTGCTTGTAGGCGTAGCCGGTCCGGGAAGCTCCGACGATAGCGCCGGTCATTCCTGAAGGAATACTGGTCATATCGAAATACGACGACGCCGTACACACCAGGAATCCGTCCGGGAAACTATTATCTAATGACGGGGAAACATATGACTTGTCAGCCTCAGAGTTAGCTATCAGCTCTGGCGCCGCACCTCTATACGCAGAGATAGACCAATAGATGTCTACGTAAATGTTTCCCCAGGTCACAGACGGTGTTGACGGTCCGCGAACCGTTTTCCACAGTTGCCCGTAGTACGTCCCATATTCGACGGTAGTGTTCGAACAGGTGGCACCGACCTGTTCCCACCCGGCGGGAGCCGTCAGCGCCTGGTAATAGGCGCGTGTCGTAGCCAGAAAAACGTCACCGGACTGGACCCCCGACGGTTCAGCGACAGAGTTCCAGCCACCGGACACCGCGACGAACGAAACCACGGCGTCAGGTCCGCTCGGAGTCCAGGGAGACCCGGACGTTCACCGCTGCCGGGGCCGTGCACCGGACTGCGAACCCCTCGGCGAGCGCGCAGTCCGGGGTGTTCCCCAGGGGCCACCGATACGCGACGAGGCCGCCGTTCGGCGTCAGTAGAAATTCTTTCAGGACTGTTAGGACGGTCGGTTCAACGGTCCATGTCTTCGCTGCCGTGAAACCGGCTGCTGCTACCCGCCCATACGACTGGGCTGGGGTCACGGACGTGGAGTTCGTTCCCGGGCTGTTCGTGGCCCACGTCGAGGCACAGAACTCGACCAGGACAGGGACCGCTGACGCCGTGACGCCGTCGAAGCCGATCTCGAAACCGAGGACGTCCAGGCAGAACGCCGCCCCGGACTTCACCCCGAGGACAGTCTTCGCCGTCCCCGCTGACAGTGCCACCGCGCCGCCAGTGGTCACCGTGTACCCGGTTTTCGCCATGGTCAGGCCCCTGCCGGGACGGTGACGGTCATCGACGTGATCTGGACGACGCCGCCGGTCGTAATGGTGGTGGTCCCCAGGGTCATGTCTCCGCCGCCGCCGGTCGCTGTGACCGTCCCGTCGAAAACTCCGTAGCCGTCCCCGGCCGCCTCGGTGGAGTCGAGGACACGGAACCACCCGGCTGTTCCGTCATCTCCGGCAGTCCCGGACCGGGCCGAGGACACGTCGAGGGTCGCGACGCCGTCCGAGGCTGCGCCGAATGCCGGGTCCGCGAGGTCGATCTCGACGAGGAGGGTCCCGGTCGCCGACGACCCCGGCCCAGCTGGCCTGGACCCGGTGTAGATCCGGATCTTCCCTGCGGCAGACCCCGCATCGACGAGGTCAACGATCGCATCGCAGGCCGCCGTCCGGGCAGCATTGATGAGGTTCAGAGTCATTTCTCAGCCTTCCTCAGATGGTATCGGTGACTTAAAGAATCCAGCGAAGTCCCTATTCCCTGGCCCTGAAATCGGTCGCTGCGCCGGTCAGGATCAGTTGGGGGTGTATCCCGCGTTTCTGCGGTGTTCTGGTCGGTGTCGGTGCCGAGGCTGAACGTCGCGCGGAAGTTCCCCACTCCACATAGTTGGAATGCGCGGCTGACGCTGTCAGACGAAAAGAATTCCTGGGCAGTTCGTGAACCTTGAGGCCCCTGATATACGCTCCGGTGTCACGGTGCGGAAGAGCCCGGCGGATTGCCGCCACGTGAACAGCCGTCGCTGCTTTCTTCATCCCTGCCCGGACCGCGGGGCTGTCCGCTAGCGCGCGTTCGAGCTTGGCCTGGTCGAGGCGGACACGGACACGGACCATCAGGAAGCCACCGGCTGGGCTCCCCAGGACCTGAGCCTCGCCGTGGACCAGGACAGGCCAGTCACATCGACGCGGGTGATGGGGTCACCGTCGAACGCGTATTCGGCGCCGTCCGGGCCGATGACCTTCGTCCAGGCGTCTACGCCGTACGCTGCGAGATCCGCGTCAACGGTCAGGGTCCAGGTCCGATAGGACCGCTGGCCGTCGGACGTGTCCTCACCGGAGTCCACAGGGTCGAGGCGCCCGACCAGGTCGAAGGCCGCCGTGTCGTCAGGGACCCGGGTCCGTGTCCCGTACGCGTCCACCACGACGCCAGCCGGGATGAAAGTCAGATCGTCGGTGGTGGGCCCGCCGAGGACGTCTTCCCTGGTCGCAGCGTAGACGCGGGCATGCCGCATCCAAGGACCAGAAGCGTCGAAGACCGTGACAGAGGCGACACGCGCCGTGGTGCCGTCCCGAGTGACCAGGACAGCCCCTACCGTCGGGGCCGACCGGACCCGAAACACTGCCTCCAGGGAGCACTGAGCACGTTCACCGGCCCCAGTGAGGACCCTGGAGGACGATCGGCGCGCTGAGGGGATCAGAGCGCACCGTCGCCGGACTCCGTCCACTGTCACCGGGTCACGGAGCAGCGAGAGCATCACGTCCACGACAGGGGCCCCTGAAGGATCGAAGCCCCGGCCGAATCGACTCCGGAACGGATGAGGTCAACGGCCACCGGTGAGACCCGGGGGATGGCACCGGTCCAGGACGGGCCGCCGGAGATCGACGCGCTTTTCATGAGGGACGCTACGCCCTGCTCATCCCCTGTTTCGACCATGAAGGCTGCCTGGGCGACCGTGGCCTGCCGGAACACCTCGGCAACGCCAGCGTCCGTGGGAAGACTGTTGTCATCGACGTCATAGAGCGCCGTGACCAAGGGGCCGGTCAGGAGCGCCCTGGTGGCGGCCTCCAGGAGGCGGTCAACGTCCGGTGGCTCCTCCAGGCCGTCTGGGAGGACCAGGTCAGACGCTTCTGCGAACGCTGTCACGGTGCCTTCTTCCTGCTTCTCCAGGTAGAGGCCCGGGACGCTGCCCGGGACCGGGCGGTGGCGGTGAGGGCTACTGTCTCGCGGCGTTCCCAGGCTCTCGCGGTGCGGCCCGTGTACCGGCGCCACGCTCTGGCCTGCGCCGATACGGTCCGCGGGGACCGGAGTCTCGTCGTCCGGCCGGGGATCCAGGCGACGAGGCGGTGACGGCACCAGGGGTGCATCAGCCCGGCGTCCCGTGCTTCCCGGAGGGTCCCGGCGACGCGGACCGTGCGACCGCTGGTCTCGACGCTGCCCGGGCTGACGTCGTCCAGGGACAGGATGGCGTTCTCCCAGGGGACACAGCGAGCGCACGGTGACGCTGACCGCCCGACGACGACCAGACTGACCCCGGCTGACCGGCAGGCGTCCGTGTACTCATCGAGGGCTGCCTGCGCGTAGTGGGCCCGGACCGTTGTCTCAGCCCATGTTGTGAGGCTCCAGCGGCGGCCGGACGTGTCCACGAACACGGTTAGGCCCCGTGCTGCAGCCCGGTCTAGGACAGCCTGAATTTCCCGTGTCGGGTCGCCGGTGGAACGGCTGATGACGGTGACGGCTTCCAGGTACGTGTCGTAGAGGGCCGAGGCCAGGCGTTCCTCGCAGGAGCGGAGTGCCGACCGGAGCGCTGTCGCTCTCGGCTCGGCGGCGGGGAGCGTTCCGGGGATGGCCCGTTTCAGGTCACGTGCCGCGCTGGCCCGCGCTGAGGCTGTGAGGCTACGAAACGCGTTCTCGGCGACGCGTTGGACTCTCGGACCGAGGCCCTGGAGCCCATCGGAGACCCTACGGCGGGCACGCAACGGGTCCAGGGACCGACGCCAGACGTCGAAGGCCCCGGGGAGAGGCGGGGCGAGCTCGGACGCCAGCCACGCCAGGAGCACCGTTAGGAACACTGCGTACAGGGCTGGGACAGTACCGGGCTCAGCATCACCCTCGGGAGACGTCACATATTCATCGACGTCACTCGGGGAAACCGGCACGCCGCCGGACCTCCTCGATCAGTTCGGCCTTCGTCTTGGTCTCCGGGGATTCGACACCGAGCGCGAGCGCGGCCTCGACCCATTCCCCCTTGGACGCGTAGGACTTCGGGATGCCAGCGGTGATGAGCAGCTGGCGTTGCTGGTCCTCGGTCTTAGCAGCTGGCGCAGGGTCCGGCGTTGCCACGGTCCCCGTGGCCGCGACCTGGAGCGCCGGGACCGGCGTAGTCTCCTCGACGACAGTGACCGTCGCCGGTGCCGCTGGCGCTGGTGCTGCTGCTGCCGGCGCCGGTACCGCGGGGGCGGGGACCGTGCCGGGTTCGGCGATGGTTTCCCAGTTCGGGAGCCGTTCCAGACGGTCACGGCGGACTACTGAGTTTACGATCTGCCCCGTGTTGCGGTTCCGGTATCTCCAGGTGGTCATGATGGGTGTCTCCTCGTGGTGTTCCAGGGGCGTACCGGACCGGGTCTCGGCGATGATCGCGTGGAGGGCAGGCGGGTTCTTCGCCGCCCGCCAGTACCGGGACACGAGCGTCCATCCGTCTTTTGACCCTCGTGAGGGAGTCATCTTGGGCTGCTGCTCATGCCACAGGTGCCACAGCGTGGCCGACCCGCGCCACGGCAGGCCCAGGATCCCGGTGAGCGCCGTGCCCCAGGCTTGATCTTCTTGTCCCCAGCCGAGGAAACGAGGGTCTAACGGGACCATGTTGTAGTCCTCACGTCGGAGGACAACGATCCCGCCGCCAGCGACCCCGCCGTAAGGGCGGCGGCAGAGGACACCGCCGAGGACGTCGGTGTCTAGGACTGCCCTGGTCGATGCTTCGTCAAGCCGGTGCACGAGGAGATGGGGGACCGCCCACCGCGCGGCCCCCGAGGAGACGGCGTCGAGGGCATCGCTGACGCCGTTAGTCCAGACGTCAGCGTCAGCGACAATGAGGACACCATCGGTAGTAAGGGCAGCCCCCGCGTTGACAGCGGCGGCTTTAACCCACGGGGTCACGCCCGTGGTATCGGCGACGATGACACGCCACCGCCGGGACCGGTCCTCGCGGGCGAGACGTCCCCACCACGTTTTCACGCGCTCGAACGCCCGGTCACGATGCGGGTCCCCAGTGCTGGCCCAGGGGATGACGACGGCCACGTCCCGCATTCAGCGTCCCCCGACCTGGGCAGGGTCATAGATCAGGCCCGTGGTGTCCCGGTACAGGAAATGCTCGTCCCAGATGGCGCGGAGAGCCTCAGGGCCGCCCTCGTTGAGGATCCGCCCGTAGGCGCGCCAGTGCGTTCCGAAATCGGCAGGCAGATCGGGGGCAGCAGCGTACGCTGCTGCCCCGTTCCTGGCCTTCCGCTCGAACTGCTCAGGCGACCGGTACGGAAAGTGCCGGACTTCCAAGAAACGTCGGGTCCCGGGCTTGGGGAGAACCCCTGAGCCGAGCTTCACGCCGTGGTTTCCCTGCTCGATGACAGCGCCGTCCTCCCAGCGGATCGCGACCTTAGGGAGGAGCCCCGGACGCGGGTCCTTCCACGGCATGAAATCGGGCCAGCACAGGCCGAGATCCGAGTAGTCCGGGTGTTCCGGGGTAGCCAGGGCACAGTAGTGGTTGATCACGTCGCCGTAGAGGACGCGGTCCCCGGCGTCGCTCCTCCAGCTAAGGAGCCGGGAAAGCCTTATCCCTGAGGCGAGTGGTACCCACAGCTCATCAGCGTCGAACGGGACGACCCAGTCGGCACCCTTCTCGGCGGCGAGCCCGGCGAGACGGGTCATTTTCGCCGACTGGTAGTAGCCGGGCTCCGGGTCGTCGAGGACCGTCAGCGGTAGCTCTCGGGACAGCCGGTCCAGGATTTCCCGGGTGCCGTCCGTGGACCCGTTGTCCGCGATGATCAGGCCGTCGAGGTGCCAGACCAGATGACGGACCGTGGTCTCGATGACGTCGGCCTCGTCCAGGACCATCGATACCCCGAACGCCGTCACCGTGCCCGCCTGGCATTGAACAGGACCGGGTGCACGACGTGCAACGGCTTGGTGTGAGGGCCCGTGAACATCCACGGCTCGTCATCCGGGTGCCTGGTCGCGTACAGGAGGTTCTGCCGGTACCAGTTTTCGATCCGGCTGTCTTCCCAGATCATCCAGCGGAGGGCTCCCGATACGGAGAACCCTTCTGCTTCGAAGAGGTCGGCCCAGATCCTCGGCGCCGCCTCGTTCAGGTGCCCGGTCCCGCCCTGCCCCGGGATGGCAGCAGACCACAGAACGGTGTCGGTGAGCGTGCCCAGCTCCGCCACGAGTCCGGCAGCCCGCGTGGAGGGAAGGTGCTCTCCGACCTCCAGGCAGGACACGAGATCGAACCGTCCCAGGCCATCAGCCCACGTGGGGTCCATGAGGTCGAGGCTCCGGAACCCGAAACCGGGGGCGAGCGCGTAGGGCGGGATCTCCCCGGAATCGACTCCGACGACCTCGGCGCCGCGGGCGGCCCACTCCGAGGCCCACCAGCCCTCACCGCAGCCCACGTCGAGAACACGCCGCGGGAACTCCAGGCCCAGCACGTCCTTGTAGAGGGCATCGAGGACCGGCCCAGCAGAAGCCTGTATGCCGGGGCGGATCGTGTCGTAGAAAGCCCTGTTGTACGTCATCGGGCGTGCCCCTGCCCCGAGCCGACGAGCATCATCCAGGCCACGCCCCGAGGAGTCGGGAGATACAGGGGTGGCCGGATCACGCCTTGACGTTCCAGGTCGTCGATGAACCCCCGGGTGATGTGCTGCGGGCCGGTGTCGTGGATGCCGATCACGGTCCGGGGGGTCATCCACGGGGTTAGGCGCAGCAGCTCGGCGGCCCTGAGGTGCGGCTCGGAGTCCAGCCACAGAAGGTCGATGTCACCAGGCGGTGGGCACCACTCGGTGGAGTCCACGCAGTGCACGGTCACGGGCAGGTCCTCGGCCGCGCAAGCCTCACGGGTCTGCTCGGCACGCGCCGGGTCGATCTCCAGAGCGTGGAGGACCCCGCGCCCGGCGTCAGCGAGGACCCGGCCCACGCGGAGCGTCGTGGTCCCCATGTGAGCCCCGGTCTCGACAACGACCCCGGGCCGGAGCGCCACAGCCATCGCCGCCACGAGTTCGGCGACCTCAACCTCGGTAGCGAGGTCGTCCGTGGCATGCCACAGGTCAGGGTACGGGCAGTCAGGCCGGGGCGCGGTCCACGTGGATTCGGGGAGCAGGGGGATCATCAATATCCTTTTCCGGTCCGGGTGCCCGAATGGACACACCACGTGCCAGTATCTCGCGGTCCCCAATAGCCGGCTCTCGCCGCCGGGTCGGCGAGGACACCGAACCGGAAGGCAGCCTCGGATCCCTTCTGCTCAGGCCAGGGGACGTCGAGGATCCGGCGCGGGAACAGGGACGGGTTACACGTCCAGTACAGGCGGTGCTCCAGCCAGGTCAGGTCTCCGTCGGACTGGTCGGTGTAGGCGAACGGCCACTGCTCGATGACGCCACCGGCTGCGAGTTCCGGCGCGGACCAGGGTTGCCGTCGGAGCGCCAGCTGCACCAGGTCAGGGTGTTCGTTGAGGACCCTGGCCATGTCGTCGAGGTCCACGGTGCGCGTCAGCGTGAAATCGGTCTCGAACCAGAAAATGTGGTCTGCCTTAGTCCTCTTAGCGAGGACACCGCGAACGTGCCGCATCATGCCCGTGAACCCCCGACGTGGGCCGTACCCGAGATGCGACCACCCCTGGTAGACATCCATCAGGGACCGTCGGAAACCGGTATCACCGGAGTCGTCATGGAACCAATATTCGGTCACTGGGCCGCCCCGGAGGAGGCTGAGGGACGCTATCGCCTCGGAGACTCCTGGTCGCCCGTCAGACAGCGCCACCAGTGCGACGCTCACGAAACGCCCCTCGTTGACAGGGCAGGCCAGGGGGTGTCACGTACCGGCCAACCGCTGTTCCTGAGGGACGCGAATACGCCGCCCAGCGACCTCGGGTCACGCCCAGCGACATCCGAGTAGTGGATGACGTCAGCGCGGTTGCCGAACCGGCGAAGGAGCCCGGCGTAGCGTTTCTCCACCGCTCTGGCTGGCAGCTGGTTGAGCATCTTCGTCGTCGAGGCCGCGACCTGGCCCGGGTCACGACGCATGATGATCACCCTTACTGGTTCGACTGGAAGCGCCGGGTCGAGGATCTTCACGACCTCATCCTGTCCCGCCTCACCCAGCCGCGACGGCTGGATCTCCAGGAACGGCTCAGGACGCACCTGGGACCTCGATGCCCACTCGGTGCTCAGGTCCCACCTGACACGCAGCGGCGTCCAGAGGGCAACGGCCTCCAGCATCATCGTGGTGCCGGATCGTGGCGGCCCAGCTACAGCCCACATCACGACACCCCGCAGGACGCCGCGATCTGGCGGTGGACCGTGGTTCCGACCTGGCGGCCCGCCCTGTTCCTTGAACCCGGGCGGCGATAGGCGTCGTAGGTTCCCGGGAACCAGGCGAAGACCCCGCCGGTGAGGTGTGCTCTGAGCCACAGGTCCCAGTCCTCATAGATCGGCCAGTCGCGCCAGGCCCCGATGTCCTGGAGGAGCTGGACCCTGGCAGGGGCCCCGACCACCACGTAGTTGCCGGAAGGAAGACATTCCTGTCGGCATTCGTGGCTGTGACCGGAGACTGTCAGCTGCGACCGGTCACCGGCGACGTTGCCACGCCAATACCGGACGTAGGGGACGTGCACGTCAACGCCCGGAGACGCGCTGATCGAGGCTCTCGCTTTCCCCAGGTAGCCGGGGTCCATGACGTCGTCGGCGTCGAGATGCACGACCCAGTCCTGGCCCAGGCGCGCGAGCCCGGTGTTCCGCGCGTCGTGGAGAGTGCTGGCCTCGACGACCTCGACCTGGTCGGCTCCAGCAGCAGCGGCGGACGCCGCTGCGCGGGCTGCTCTCGGCCTCCACGCCTTCAGATCACCGAAAATCGGGATGACGACTCCGATCCCGGTGCTCACGGCGTCTCCCACAGGTGTCGTCTCCTCGCGTACAGGACACGGCCCCGCCGCATCCGCCTACGCTGCCCGGCGTAGGTGCTGTCCATCTGCCCTTTCCCCCAGTCCGGGTGGAGGTGCTCAACATGCGAGCCGTGGGCGTGCACGTAGGCTCCCCGGAGCTGCGCAGTCCGCACGAACTCGTCGTCCACATACTCGTGGACGTACCCCTCGTGGAGGAGCACGCGCGGGTCGTCGATAGTCCCCCGGGTCGTGTACTCGCGGGTCACCAGCGAGTGCGTCGAGTGATCCCCGGCGATCACTCTGGGCGACCCGAGATCGTTCGTGCCGACGACGCCGATCCCGGGCCGGAGAAGTGCTGTGGCTGCTTCGAACCACCCCTCGTGGAACCGGAGATCTGAGGCCCCGAGGAAAACCAGGGCCTCCCGCGTGCCTTCCACCACCGCGTTGATTTTCCGCGCGTAGTCACCTGCGGGACGGCGAGGGACCAGGACCAGCTCACGGCGGGCAGCACTCACCTCACAGATCACCTCGTCGTCCCCCGGAGTGCACGCGAAAACGACGCGGCACCCTGGCGCTGCCCCATCCAGGGAGTCCAGGAGAGGCGCGACGTGGTGGGGCCGCCCCAGCATCGGGACGGCCACCACCAGGTCACTCGGCTTCACCTCAGGAGACACCAGCCGTGATCAGGCACGCCCGGTTGGCGTCCATCGTCTTGACGCCGTAGAGACAGTCCACCGAGACGACGTCCTGCTTGTACGTCTGGTCGTAGTCGAAAACGACCCTCAGCCCGAGGCCCTTGTACGACTCATACGAGGCGTTGGCAGCGCCCTTCGGGAGCGCCAGGGGACGGGTCACGAGGGTGATGGCGGTCCGGTGGAACGCCAGGCCGACCTCGGGGTCATCCGTGACGTTCTGCGACTGGTACGGCTGGAACCCGAACAGCCGGTGGCCCAGCGACGCGTTCTTCAGGCCGTCGGTGTCGCCCCTCGCGTCGGCGCGGCTCAGGAGGTCGTCACCGCGCCAGTCAGCAGCCGTCGCCGGGCCGACGACGACGTTACGGTCCGACGGCGGGACGTTCCGCTGATCCAGGACCCGCCCGGCGTCGATCAGAACCTTCGGGTCGTCAGCGTCGTACTTGTTGGTTCCCGCGAGGCCCGTCACGGTCTCGCCGGCAACGCCGACTTCCTGCGCGATGTCGTCCCTTGCTGCGAGGAGGTCGCGGTCGATTTTCTGCGCGAGGGCTTCGCAGGCCGGGTTCAGGAGTTGCTGCGCGAAATCCTGGATGGAATACGTGAGTTCCTCGGTCGTGACCGCGAATGAAACGTCAGCGAGGTGATTCAGGACGACCGGGACGGTTCCCTCGGTCGCGTCCTGGATACTGATACCAACGGACCTGTCGAAGTCCTCCGCGACGAAGGTCGTGGGCTCCCGGACGTTGACGGTGGCACCCTGCTTGCCCTGGAAGTCCTGATCGTAATTACGATCGACGAGAGGGACCATGACGGTGTTCTCGTACAGTGTGGCGAGCGCCTGACGCGCGACGAGGGTAGGGGTCAAGAACGTGTTTGTCATCGTGTTCCTTCAGGTCAGGAGCTGCGGTGCAATCCTGCTTTCCGCAGCTCTTCGACGGTCATGTCTTCCAGGGGCTTGCCCTTGACCCCGGTGGGGGCGGTCCCGCCGCTCACTGCCGGTGGCCTGGGCTTCTGCTCTACCCGGAAACTGGTGTTCTCCGTGACGGCCTCCTGGACCGCTGCGGCGACGGCGACGCGGTAGGCGTCGTCGTCAACATCCAGGTCTTTCAGTTTGCTCATGAACCCGCGAGAGTCGAGGAGTTTCGACGGGTCAGCGCCGTGCATGTTCGCCGCGTCCTGCACGGCGACTTCCACGAGAAGATCCCGGTACTTCGAATCTCTTTCCTCGCGTGCTCTTCGTTCTTCGTCACGCTCAGTGCTGATCTTTTTGATCACCTGTTCAGGGGTGAGTTCTTCCTCTTCGTCATTGTCCAGACCGAGGGCTTTCATGACGGCCTTGGTGACGGATGTTTTCGTTTCTTCGACGGCTTTCAGCCGGTCGTTTTCGGCCTCGTCGAGGACCTTCTGCTTCGCAGCAGTACGGGCCTTGGCAGCTTCGTCCCTGGTTTTCTTCAGGAGTTTCTGTGCCCAACCTGGGAGCGACGACACGTCCTGTGGTTCCGTGGTCTCACCGTCAGCGCCCTCATCCTCCGGTCCGTCGCCGGGCCCGTCGCCGGTCCTGTCACCGAGCTCAGCCTCGGTCCCGCCGCCGGTCCCGCCGCCGGTCCCGCCGCCGGTCCCGCCGCCGGTCCCGCCGCCGGTCCCGCCGCCGGTCCCGCCGCCGGTCCTGTCACCGTCAGCGCTACCGGTTTCCTGTTCTTCCAGCGTCCCCCGGTCGTCCACGGCAGGGTCATTGTTTTCGATGGGCATCGGCACTCCTGGTGCGTCAGAGGGCTGAGCAGGGTCCAGCCCCACCCAGGCCGTGATCGGTTCTTTACCGCGGCAGTAACGTCGTCTCGCCGGCCGTCACCTCAGGGTCAGGACTGCTCACCCCGGGCCACCTGCTCAGGATCCGGGACCGGGCCGAGGCCCTCCTCGGCGTAGATCCGTTCGACTTCCTCACGGACAGTCCCGTCGTCCCACGAAGGGTGCAAGATCCTTACTTTCGATTCGGTGGACGCCGCGCGGGCCTGAGTGAGCTGTGTCAGGGTCGCTGCGACAGTGTCCGTGGACTCCACGACGGCGTCCCCCAGCTCGACCGTGGGACGGCCCTCGACCGTCCGCGTCCCGAAAACCTCCCGGTCCACGGCGAGGAGCAGCTCGAAGATCTCGCGAAGACCATAGGCCCAGTAGAGCGCCTTCTTGTCCCGTGTCCGGTACGACAGCACCTCACGCTGTCGTGCCTCGGTCGCCGTCAGAGCGACACTGCTGCTACCGGTCCCACCGAAAGACGCCGCCGTGTACCCGGCAGACCGACACACCTGCTCCAGCAGGGCCGTCGCACCCCGAATGTGCTCATCGACCCTGATCAGCGGTTGGATCAGGCGCACCGGGTCCGTGACCGTCTCAGGGTTGACGCGCAGCGGGACGAAAATCTCACGATCGATGTCGGCGGTAGCCCCCCGCCCGGGCCCCAGAGGACGCAACGCATCCTCAGTGATCACCGCGCGGGCCTTCGCCAGCCGGAACTCCCGGACCAGGGACGTCCACACCTCGTCGAGAGAGTCCATCAGCCCCAGCGTCGCCGGAGAAAAATCCGACCGGCCCAGCAGCGACCACCGCTCCAGGCGGTTCGGCCGCAGATTCGGGACGTGCACGATCAGCACCCGGCTGATACCCGTCAACGTCTCCGGGACGAGCCTCGACGTCTCCTCCCTCGACGCAAGGTCCACCGATGCCCCCAGCTCGGACGCCGTCCCCCGGTACAAGCCGTGGAGGATCTTCCCGGGCTCGTGGCGTTCGAGGTGCCGCCACACCGGCCCGCCCGTCTCGCTCTCCAGGACCGTCCACACCGTGGCAGCCGTGAGAACACCGGAACCCCACTCCGGGACAACCGAGTCTGCGTGAACCGGGCGGATCCACGGGTAATCACGGGTCTCCGCGTCCCACGCGACCGTGAGCCACCCGTCACCGAGAGCAGCAGTAACCTCGGCAGCTTCCACGAACGTCGCATGAACACCGGCACGATCCGTGATCTCATCGGCGCGGGCCTGGGCACCAGGATCCTCGAACGTGACCTTCGGCGGTTCAGAGAACAACAGATCAGCCGACAGGGTCGCCAGATCCGACGCGACCGGGATGTGAGCCTTCGACCTCAGCTCACCCGTCGGTGGCGGTGCCCCCCAGAACCATCGTGAAACCGTCCCCACCAAGCCGCCCCGGAACTGACCCACCCGGTACCTCACATCAGGGATCGACCCGCGGGCTCCCCCATACAGGTCGGACAGGGTCTCAGGGTCGCCGGCGAACCACGCTGAGAGCTCCTCGTACCGCCGTTGCGTCGCCGTGTTCGCTGCTGGTGGCCACTGGGTTTTCCCCGGCCTTGGTAGTGGCATGGTGGTTCCTCCTCCCTGGTCACGCTGCTGTCAATGCTGGGATCTGGTCACGCCAGGACCAGATAGTGGTGGCGGTCAGATACCGGAGGGCGTCCGGGCCGTGGTCATCGACCTTCAGTGGCTGCTCAACTCCCAGGAGCAGCGCCTTGTCGTCCCACACGTACCCGGCGAGTTCGTCGAGGAGGCCCTTGCAGGACCGGTGGATCCGCAGCGCGTCCTTCGCGATTAGCCCTGCTACGGCGCGGATACCGTCCTGGACCGCGTTCCGCCCCTTCGTCGGTGACCACCCGTCACGCCATAGCTGCTGGGTGAACGACGCCGCCGACGGGTCCACGACGATTTCCAGCCCGAGGCCCTCGTGAAGGCCCGGGACGCTCAGGGAGGACAGCCACCCCCGGATCGCTTCTGCGTACTCGGGGTCCGTGAGCTGGCGGTGAGCCGTTCGCGAGTCATGCCGCCACTCGGAAATGACGTGGAGCCGCCCATCTTTCCCGATCCCAGCGAGGAGCGCGACGAAAGGGTTCGTGGTCCCGTAGTCGATTCCGATCCCGACCCAGGAGGTGATCCGCGGTATCTCGTCCTCGACGATTCTGTCCTCGTCGAAAGAATCATAGATAGCGCCCTCGGCGTTGACCCACAACCCGGAAACGAACCGCTTGTACCACAGGCCCGTGTATTCGGCCTTCAGATTAGCGACGTAGGACGGCGGTAGGGCCTTGTTGTCGTCGAGCGTGAAATGCCACGACCTCAAATCGAGGTCACTCTCACGGTCCAGGAAACACCGTTTCAGCCAGTGGCGCCGGTTGTCCGGGTTCGTTGTCCCGAAAAGTTTCGCCCCCGGCGGTGACATCCGCGCGAGAGTCTGACGGAAAAACGACTCAGGAAGCAGCGTCACCTCATCCGCGAGGCACCCAGCAACCGTCATGCCGCGGATCTTCGTTTCAGCGACCGCGTCATTCGCGCCGATGACGTGCACTGTCCGACCCAGGATTCTCCCTGTCGGAGCGCCCTGCCGGTAATCAACCTGACTGGAGATACTCCCGAACAGCGAACGGTCCATGAGGGGCCGGAAAAGGTTCCGGTACGCCGTGTCCCTGGTCTTCCCGATGACGATAAGTTCGCCCGATGGCGGGTCAACTAAGTACTCGAGCCACCGGAACAACGAGACAACGGTTTTCCCGGACCGGACCGACCCCTCAGAAATGTTGATTCGAGCCGTCGAATCCAGAAAAAAATCTATCTGCTTGCTGCTAAGGGGAAGGTCCAGATCATCAGACCATGTCACGTCTCACCGCTGAGACTATCGCGGGCTTCTGACAGTCGTTCCCGGAGCCTGGCCAGGACAGACCTATCCTCGTCGCAAGACCGATCTCCGTCGATCTTAGCGATCCGCTCAATAGCTGCGACCTCAGCAGCTATGGCTTTTATGAGCGTTATCTCATCGTCGGCCGGGACATACTCTAACGTGTTCGTTATGGTGCCGTTCGGGGTCCTCGTGCAGGTGACGAACGGCTCACAGTCCAGCCGCCGCGTCGTCACGAGGGCACGCTCCGTGAGCCACTCCAGGAGCTCAGCGCGCCGGGCACGGTTATCAGCCTGCTTCGCTGACGTCGCTGCCTGCGTACGCTCACGGTTCCACCCGAGGCCAAGTTTCTTAGCGTGGAGCGAGACCGTGGACTTCTGGCGGCCCATCCGCCGAGCGACCTCACAGAGTGAGTAACCGCGCCCGTGGAGGGCCCGCAGCCGGCGTGTCTCGGAGTCCTGCCAGGGGGTGGAACGAGTCATCCTCGTGGCTCCCGGCCGTGAGGGGCAGCGCCCGGCTGCCGTGCGTGCGTGATGTCACCGGTGTACGTTCGCAGCTCACCCAGGTCCGATGCGTTTCCCCCTGGGTGGTTTTCCCTGGCGGACTCGGGCAGTGTCGGACCCCGGGTAGTCCCCGAACACCTCGTGGTACCACTCAGTCGTCACGCGCCTCGCCCTTTCCGGTTCGAGGTACTTCTCCAGGTGGTGGAGCAAGGTCGTCCACGGATGGGGCTTCGGCGCCCACTTCGCGAGGCCCTTACCCTTCGTCCAATACGTTTTGAGCTGGTTGTGACTGGCGTCGGGCATGACTGGGCTACCCCCTCACGGGTCTCACAGAACTGGGAGCGCGCCAACGGGTGGCACAAGAGCACAGTAACCCGTTCGCGCAGGTCACATCATCACCGGGGGCTATTAAGGTCTGGGCGCGCCGTGACGTTAACTCCCCTGTCAGGACACTACGAGCAGGGGAGGCCACCATGAGCAGGGACCGCCAGCACATCGCCAGACTCCGCAGGGGCATCGTCCGCCTGGAGGCAGGGCTCGCGAGCGCTGTAGCGCTGGTTCAGTCCGCCGAGGAGCAGCTCAGCGAGCTACGGGAGGAGCTCGCGTCAGCTGAGGGAGTCCCGGCGGCGGGGCGCCGAGTCGTGATCGAGGACTGGAGGTGCTGGGCTTCCGAGGTCGCTACGGCGCTCAAGGACCCTGACGACGATCGGGTCCTGGTCTACGCCCCGGACGGCGTCGAGTCCGGGGAAGCCTCGACGCCGGAGTCCCGGGCGTTGTCCCGGGGGAGCGTGTACGTCGATCTGAGGTAGACAGCGTCGTGGTGCCAGGCAGTTT